>ERZ773006.4-NODE-4-length-264495-cov-12.3501_pt1 | contig 264495 bp, 260 predicted proteins | sample MGYA00580843_ERZ773006 | MGnify/ENA primary metagenome ERZ773006 (study PRJEB29015, sample SAMEA2738011) | human oral metagenome | biome: human oral; feature: human-associated habitat; material: dental | place: China | collected 2052 ...
GAATAGGGATAAAAGCGGGAATGAAAGCTGAAATTTTGTGATATATTAATATATATTATTATTATATTTTTACTGCGATGCCAAGGCCACTTAAAGAACGTACCCAGAAAGAACTGCTCGAAGCGGCAGATAAACTGAATGAACAGCGAAAAGCCGCTTCCAAAAAATACGGCGATAAAGTCCTCCGAGAAGGTGGGATGCGTGTGTCCATTTTGCTTGAAAAAGAGTATGCGGAATTATTTGAAGTTTTGGTAGCTGAACACGGCAGTAAAAAAAAGGCTTTCGTTTTTCTTTTGGAAAATTACTTGCAACCGAATGCCATAGATGGAAAGTAATGAAGCGGCGAATTTATCGCCGCTTCTCAATTTTCCACTTCGGAAAAATCTGGAATTGCATTATTTACTTTGACAAAAGCAATCTTGCATTTGCCACACCATAGATCCAGCGTGGGCTTTCCCCATGCTCTGTCACCACAGCATTGGCAAACATAAGCGGTTTTACGTTTGGCCGATGCTTCTTTTTCTCGGCTCTCTGTCAGTTCTAAAACGTCGATATCGAATTGTTCTGAGAAAGGCTGCATCAGCGAAATTTCGGCTGCGACATAGGCATCGGTATCAGCTTCTACGTCGGCCGCTGGGTTTTCTGTTTCGGCATCATCGGTTACAACATTATCGGCTATCGGTGTTGAAATGCCCTGCTCTGTCTCTTGATGCTGTATAGCACTATAAATAGCCCCTGCAAGCTCTGTAATTGCTTCTCCCGCTTGTGTGCTATTCCTTATTTGGCAAGACTCTGTTTTGGCATAACGGTCATAGAATGGCAGTTTATAGCCCATTTGGGAGAAGACTACGCATTGAAGATAGAACGCCCCGTTTTTAATAGGGTAGTCGCTCATCTTTTGCCCGGTGCGCTTACCACCAGGTTCCCCTGTGCTGCTGGGCATCAAGCCGATTGATTCCATCTTGTCTGCCCATTCCTTGTTATGGTAAGCGCGATGGCTTGGTTTGCCGAACTCGTGCTGCCATAGGTGCACCATTTCATGCACTAGCGTTTGCATCAATTCCAAAGGGCGATGAGTTATAAAAAATGCCGGGTTGAGGGCAATTTCGTGAATTTGTTGTTTTCCACTACCCTGTTGCCATCGGTTATTGGAAAAATAGCCCATCACGTTGTTATCGCGCTGCAATGTGAGTAGGCACGGCGGCAATCTGCCGTCAAATAAACGGTCATTGAAAAAGTCGTAAGCATCTTGTACGAACGTGTACATCTGCATGGTCGGTTTCATAGATTTGAAATTGCCTTTTTTTATATCGTACGATATAATTTTAAAATAAAAATTCCAAAAAAACCAGTTTAATCAAAGTCTTTTAAGGCCTTCTAGAAGTAATGTAAAATATGGCCGGCTAAATAATCATCACAATTACATTTAGTCACAGGTCGGAGTATCGAATCATGGCAAACACAAGTAAAATCGAGTGGACCGAAAGAACTTGGAATCCCGCAGTTGGTTGTACAAAAGTTTCACCTGGGTGCAAAAACTGTTATGCGGAAACCATGGCTTGCCGTTTGAAAGCGATGGGCACACCGGGCTACGAAGACGGTTTCAAGCTCAAGATTTTACCGGCTCGCTTGGATGAGCCGTTAAAGCGAAAAACACCGACTACCTATTTCGTCAACTCCATGTCGGATCTGTTCCATGAAGACATTCCATTTGAGTTTATAGAGCGGGTGATTTCAACCATTGAGCAGGCTGATTGGCATACATTCCAGATACTGACCAAACGTGCCGACCGGATGGAGCAGTTTTTTATAAACCGAGTGGTTCCGAAAAATGCGTGGCTGGGAGTAACTGTAGAGGATAAAAAATATGGAGTGCCTCGAATCGACAACCTGCGTCGCATCAAGGCAGCGATCCGTTTCTTATCAGTTGAACCTCTCTTGGAAGATATAGGCAGGATTAATTTGACCGATATTCACTGGGTAATTGTTGGCGGGGAATCCGGTAGCCGGGCAAGACCAATGAGTATTGAATGGGTGGAGAATGTGCGTTTGCAATGCGAAGCCGCCGATGTTGCCTTTTTCTTCAAGCAATGGGGTGGATGGGGAGCAGATGGAAAAAAACGTGCCAAGAAGGCCAACGGTAGAGAATTGAACGGTCGTACTTGGGATGAAATGCCTCTTGTGCAAATACCATCATAAGAACAAACAAAATATTTACGAAGGAACACCATGTCGTATCATCACTATGACTGGAAGAACGGCCCTGCCGAAATCCAGCAACACAGTGTGGCTAAATTAAACGTCTTGGAAGCGTATCTCATTCAATATCTTAAAACCTTGGCCAGCCTTCCCCAGCAAGATGTATTTAAACTCACTTTGGTGGACGGTTTTGCCGGAGGTGGTCTTTATTATCACAAAGATACTCAGGCGGAGATTCACGGATCACCATTGGTATGCCTTCAGGCCGTCCAAACCTCTGAATATCTGCTCAATCAAGGGCGCACCAAACCATTGGTGCTGGATGTGGATTATTTCTTTGTCGAAGAGAACAAAAATACCTACAATCATCTGCTTCAGACACTCAAGCTCAAAGGGTATAATCCCGATACAAACAATAAAATTCATACCCAACACGCCAACTTTCGTGACCGCATTCCTTCCATTGTTGAGTTTATCAATAAGAAAACCCCCCGCAACGGTCGTTCTATTTTTATTTTGGATCAGTATGGGTATTCAGATGTTCCTACTGATTTGATCAGAAATATCCTGAACAAGCTGCCAAGTGCGGAAATTATTCTTACTTTCAGTATAGATTCCTTCATCAATTTTGCCAGCGGTTCGGAAACAACCGGGGATCTGTTGAAGAAAATCGGCATTCAGGCACCGGAGATATTCAACCCCATCAAGTTGAATGAGCTTAAACAGTCAGACAAGAACTGGCGTTTTTTCATACAGAGCGCACTATACGAAAAATTAACTACTGCTTGCGGGGCCAGGTTTTTTACCCCGTTTTTTATCCGCAATTCCGGAGGTCACGGGGACTATTGGTTAATCCATATGTCTCAGCACTATAGGGCGCGTGATGTCATGACCGGTGTCCATTGGCAATATCAAAATAACTTCATTCATTACGGCGCAGCCGGACTGAATATGTTTAACTTAGTGGGTTATGATCCAAATAGAGACGATAATTTTACCGGGCAGTCCTCATTCGGTTTTGAGTTTGATGATATGGCCAAAGCTGCAAGTATAAATCAGCTATCTGAGCAAGTTCCCGTGTTGATATATGCTCACGATGACGGGTTAAGTTTCGGCGAGCTGTTTTCATTAACCTGCAACGGATCCCCAGCATCTTCGAGTATTTATAAAGAAACGATAGGTAAGCTCATTAAGGAAAAAGAAATCCAGGTAGTAGGTGCAGATGGAACAATCAGAAGAAACGGAAGAAATATCAAGAATAATGACCAAATCCTACCTCCGGTTCAGCGAAGTTTGTTCAGTCTTTAAACTTTCCCGTATCCCATATGGCATATATTTCCGGACGCCTACATTCCTTCCATCCTAAAGATTTTAAGGTAAAATCATGCCCTTACTTGAATGGTCTGACAAACAAAAAGCGATACAGGCTGCAAAGCAAAGCCCCTACCGCTTACTTGTTGAAAATCCTGAATATTCTTATAGCGCAGCCAGCCAGCCAGCCAGCCAGCCAGCCAGCCAGCCAGCCAGCCAGCCAGCCAATTATACCGAAAATGATGATTTAAATCAACAACTTGATGGCAATATCATTATTCAAGGCGACAATCTTGATGCCTTGAAGTCTCTGCTGCCGTTTTACGCCGGCAGTATCAAATGTATCTTCATCGATCCCCCATACAACACCCAAAAAGCTTTCACTCATTACGACGACGGGCTAGAGCATAGTATCTGGCTGAATATGATGTATCCGCGTCTCGAGCTGCTGCACGAAATGCTGGCGGAAGACGGCAGTATCTGGATCACCATAGACGACCGCGAAGCACATTATCTGAAAGTGATGTGCGATGAGATTTTTGGGCGGGATAATTTTGTGGCCAATGCAGTTTGGGAGAAGAAATATTCTCCTCAAAACGACGCCAAATATCTCAGTGATAACCACGACCATATTTTTTGTTATGCCAAACATAAAAGAATTTGGCGACCCAACCTGTTGCAGCGTTCTGATGAAGCTGTTGCCCGTTATAAAAATCCTGATAACGATCCTCGCGGTGTCTGGAAGGCCACCGATTTCTCGGTAAAAACATACTCGGCGGCCAATGACTATCCTATTACCACTCCTACCGGGCGGGTTGTAAATCCTCCTGCAAGCAGATGCTGGGTAACATCAAAATCACGATTTGAGGAGTTACTTCTGGATAATCGGATCTGGTTTGGCAAAACCGGAAACAATGTTCCCGCACTCAAAACATTTTTAAGCGAGGCAAAATCGGGAACAACCTGTCTGACTATCTGGAAACGAGATGATGTTGGCGATAATCAGGATGCCAAAAAGGAAGTCAAGGCATTTAATTCAGAGGATGTTTTCGATACTCCCAAGCCCGAGCGTTTGTTGAAACGAATTTTTGAGTTGTCCACCAATCCCGGCGACCTCGTTCTAGATTCTTTTGCAGGCTCGGGGACCACGGCCGCTGTCGCCCATAAAATGAACCGCCGCTATATCGGTATCGACATCGGAAATCACGCAAAAACCCACATCGTACCCCGTCTGAGGCAGGTCATAGACGGCGAGCAGGGTGGCGTTTCCCAAACTGTCGGCTGGAACGGCGGCGGTTCGTTCCGCTTCTACGAATTGGGTGAAAATATCTTCAACCACTACGGCGATATCAACGAACAAGTCAGCTTCGACGGCCTCGCTGCCTTTATCTGGTTTCATATTACCCATCGTCCGCTATCCGTTTCAGACGGCCTCAAGCCGAACACACCGCTGATAGGCGTACACGAAGGCACGGCTTATTACCTGCTGTACAACGGCATTTTGGGCGATAGGCGGCCGCAGGGCGGCAATGTATTAACCCGTAAGATACTGTCCGAACTGCCTGATTTGGAGCGTTTTGTTTCAGACAGCCTCAAAATTACCGTGTACGGTGAAGCCTGCCGTTTGGGCGGCTTAACGCTCGAACAAAAACGGATAACGTTCAAACAAATCCCGTACCACGTTACGGACAAGTAAGGGGAAGATGATGGAACTGAAGAAATACCAGCAGGATGCCTTGGCCGATGTGTCCGAGTTTTTGACTTTGTGCCGCGAGATGCCGTCTGAAAACGCATTTGCCCAAATGCAGCCGGACATGGGCTACTGCAAACCGAGCGAAGAGCTGAATATTCCGTATGTCTGCGTCCGTATTCCGACCGGAGGAGGCAAAACGCTACTGGCGGCGCATTCCGTTTCCTGTGCGGCTCGGGATTATCTGGATACCGACTTTCCCGTAGTTTTATGGTTGGTTCCGAGCAACCCCATCAAGACTCAAACCGTTTCCGCGCTCAACAACAGCCGTCATGCTTACCGGCAGGCTTTAAATTCTGCATTTAAGCGCGAGGTAACGGTCATCGCGGTCGAAAACTTCACACAATTGAAACCTCAGGATTTCGGCAGCACGGCCGTTGTTGTTGTTTCCACCTTGGCCAACTTCCGCATCGATGACAAAAACAAAGATATGCGTAAAATCTATAACCATAACGAGTATTTGGAAGCGCATTTCGCCCGATTGCCGGAAGCTGCCCATTCGGGACTGGAACAGATTGCCGAGCAGGACTTATCAGAACAAGGGCTGCAACCCTCCTCAATCGGCAAGACCAAATGTTCGTTTGCCAACCTGCTGGCAGCCTACCGGCCGTTGGTCATCGTCGATGAAGCGCATAATGCCCGAACACCGTTGACTTTCGATACCTTGGGCCGTCTGAAACCTTCCGCCATTTTGGAATTTACCGCCACGCCGAATACGGATGCCAAATTCGGCAGCAACATCCTCTACCACGTCGGTGCGGCCGCGCTCAAAGCGGAAAGTATGATCAAGCTGCCGATTTATGTGCAGGACCACAGTTCGCATAATTGGGAGGAGATCGTTGATGCGGCAGTAATGCAGCGTGCAGACCTTGCCAGAAAGGCACAAATGGAGCCGGAGTATATCCGCCCCGTAGTGCTGTTTCAGGCGGAAAACAAAAATGGTACGGTTAGGGTGGATGTACTGCGCGACTACTTAATTGAAAAACTCAACATCACCGCCGAGAAAATTGCCGTTGTTACCGGCAGCCAGCGTGAATTGGACAATATCGACCTTTTGTCGCCGCAATGCCCGATTGAATACGTTATTACCGTTGAGGCCCTTAAAGAAGGTTGGGACTGCCCGTTTGCCTATGTTTTCTGTTCGCTGCAAAATGTTTCGTCCGCCAAAGATGCGGAGCAGCTTCTCGGCCGAATATTGCGGATGCCTTATGCCAAAAAACGGCTGGTCGAAGATTTAAATTGTGCGTACGCGCATTTGCAATCACCTCGATTCGGTGCGGCCGCAGCCATGTTGGCCGATAAACTGGTCGATATGGGCTTCAACCATCTGGAAATCGCCAAAATGCTGAAGTCGGCCGACAATGTTTCCGGTGGTGCTGATCCGGATCAAAACGATCTATTCGGTACGGACGGAGAAAAAATATCTGCCCGAACGGTGTCGACATTCGAGCTGACCGGTTTGCCCGATATGGCCGCCCTACCCCAACAGCAACGTGAAAATATCAGGGTAACCGCACAGGAGGACGGTTCCGCATTATTGCAGGTCAGCGGCGGCATTGATGAAGAAACTCGCCGTCTGATTTTGAAACATACCCCCGGCGGAAAACAGCGCGAATCAGCGGCCAACCGGATCGAGATTCATAACCAAAAAGTCGAGCTGGCAAAATCGCCGGCAGAAAGAGGAGAAGCCTTCCCTGCTATTCCCCAGCTATGCCTAGTGCATCAGGGTGAGTTAGAGCTATTTGAAGCGGACACGCTTGCGGATATTATCGGTTGGAATATCAACGATTATCCGGCCGCAATCAGTTTCAATACTGAGGGAGACCGTTTTTTCAAAATCGACTTGGACGGAGTATCCGATAAAGAGGTGGTTTACCGCTCAGCCAATCAGACATTGGAATCAAACGACGGATTTTTGGAAATCACGACCAATGACCTTGTGCGTTGGCTCGCCGGTAAAATCGACCACCCGCATACGCCTTTGAAACAAATGCTGCCGTTCCTGCAAAGGATAATCGACAATCTGCTGTCCAACCCGGCAAACAGCTTGGGCGATTTGCTGCACCACAAATTTGCCTTGAGCCGTGCTATCTCCGGGTTGATAGATAGCTACCGTAATCAAGCGGTGAAAAAATGTTATCAGCAAACGCTCTTCGATGATAATTCGGAATGGAATGCCTGCCTAAATTCTGAATTTAGCTACAGTTTCAATCCCGAAAATTATGCGCCCGTGCCGCCGCTGTATAAAGGAAAATACCGGTTTAAGAAACACTTTTTTAACGAAATTGAGAATCTCAAAGCGGATGGAGAAGAATATGAATGTGCATTTTATTTGGATAATTTGAAGGAAGTGAAGTATTGGATACGCAACCCCGACAAAAACAAACGCGGCTTTTGGCTTCCCCTCTCGGGAGTCAAGAGCAATCGTTTCTTCCCCGACTTTATCTGCGCGCTGACGGACGGTAGGTTTCTAGTGGTGGAATACAAAGGCGAGAATCTCTCGAGCAATGACGACAGTAAAGAGAAAGACGCTATCGGCCGCTATTGGGCAGCAAAAAGCGAAGGGAAATGCCTGTTTGTGATGGCTGTCCAACAGGATGAGCATGGCAGGAGTATGCAGCAGCAGATTCAAGCCGTTTTGAAAGGCTGAAGCAGTCGCTTCACTTTAAAACCGGGCCGCCCTGCTGCCAAACGGATATGCGGGGCAATAAAAAAGCTGCCTGTTTCTAACAGGCAGCTCTCAGACGGTTAAACCGACTTCAGGGGTTACAAATTAGAAAAATGCTTTACACTTACTCGTCATCATCACCATCAAACGTCCAGCCGAAGTGTTCTTCTGCAAAACTTCTGAAATCGTCGTCATCACAGGGAGAATCTTCCAGCAGGCCGTCTGAAGCGGTGTAGGTTCCGGCAAAACCTCCGCCTTCATCAATGTAGAGTACTTCCATTTCCACATCAGGAAAGGTATCGGCCAAAGCGGCAAAGACTGGCTCAGGCGGTGACCATGCGGTATCGAACGAGATACAGAATGAAGTATCCGACCATTCCGACAGATACTGATGGTAGGCATTCCACTTGGTTCCCCAATAGCGGTTGCACCATTCGTACCAAGTCGGGCAGCCGTATATATTGAGATTATGCTGAATTTTCTTGAGGTACTGCTTAGTGAGGCCGATTTTGGACAGCAGGCTGGGTTCTCCGGCAACCACTTCTTTCAGACGACCAACCGTATCATTTTCCCAATCAACGTAGTCGGAAAAGTGCTCTTTCAACCGCCGTGTGATCAGTTTTTTTTCCATTTCTTCACTGGAAAGCCGCCAGTCATCTTTCAAATTCAGCCAGTCTTCAGCCCAAGAGGACATTGAACCGCAGTCAATGTTCAGGCTGTCAGGCATCGGCAAAATACCGTTGAAATCAACACACATATCAGGCAAATCCGGATTGGTTTTGCCGTCCGGTGCTTGGTGCCGGAACCATACTGCTTTCAGCTTGGCAACGGATTCTTCCGAACCTTTGACGGTCATGATGTTAGTAACATGATTAGGCATAGTTTTTACTCCTGTAAAAACAGGGGCGGACAACCCCGGAGGGGTATCGCGCCCTCGGGGTTAAAAAAAGAGCCGTAGCCGCACAAGGCGGTCGGATGATGGTTAACGGCAGCATCCGAGACAGATAACGGTCTGTCGGCCGCAAAACAGGCTTTTTCAGACGGCCTGAATGACAAGCTCTCTGAAAAAGCCTGCTTTTGGAAAAGCAGGAAATTATCACGGTTAAGTTTTAAGTTTTTGGAGATTTTTCCGCCTGATTAAATAGGACGTTTCCTGATTGCGTTTTTCAATCAGACAGTCGCTGTGGGCGGTAAACAGATTCAGATAGTAGCTTGCGGGCAAGCCTGATCGTTTGGCGCGTTCAGTTGCACTGGGAACCAATATGATAGGTTTTCCGCAGATGGAACATTTACGGTGCGTGGTCATTGTGATACCTCCAAAAAACAGGGGCATCACCACCAGGGCAAAGCCCCGTGCGGGTTAAAGATAAAGAGTCAATATTCGTGAGGAAACAGCAAGGTGGTTACGCTTCTGTCCCATTCCGTAATGATCCAGATTATTTCACCCGCTATTTTATAAACGGACATGATTCGGCTTTCTTTACCCGGTTGAATGGCCAAACGGTTTAGTTCGCCGTCCTCCCCCGGCAGATCGTCCCAGCCCACACCACGGATGTGTGCATGAACCAATATACTGACCCAAAGATCGTCCATCAGTAATTCTGCGGGAAAATGTTGCTGTGCCCAATTATGCAGACCGGTAGTTGACACTACTGTGCCGGTATGAAACAAAGCAGGTTTGAGATGCTGCATGGCAGCCAAATTCAAAACCTCATCCATGGTATATCCTTTCAATTTAAAAGTTAAAGCCGGGTATACCCCCTGCGGGATATACCCGGCAGGGTGGTTTAAAATCAAATATGGCGGTAATCGATACCGTGTTTGTCCAACAGGTCTTCCAGCATCTCCATACGCGATATTTCGTCTCGCTCGGATATGGCGGTAACCCCTACCCCTAAAGTACCTAACGCATCTTTCTGCAACAGGTCAAAATTGGGGTGGCGTTCGTTGTATACGACAGTTAACTCTTTCATTTGAATAACCTCACTTAATGGTCAAAACCCGGCCGTAATCCGAGGATCCTTCAGTCAGGTTGACCGCGCGGATACTCGGAACAAAGCGGTCGGTAGCTGTCAGGGTAACAATCAACCGGTCTTTGGCATCGTACTCTTCCGACTTGGTTTCCACCCGGGTTTTATGGGTGGAGCCTTTGACCAGCAACCTGCGGCCGTCGGCGGCGGTAACGATTCCGTTTACCTGGCCGGCAGCCAATGCGAGCGCTGCGTGCCATTGTCCGAGCGCGCACAACGGCCGTCTTTTTTCCGCCGCTGCGGCCGCACCGAAATATTGGCCGAAATGCGGCCATAAAGTACGACTGCGCTGCTGCTTCAGTTCGCCGGCCAAAATATTCTGTTCCAGTTTGAAACTCATGGGACGGAAAGCTTTGCCGGTAACGGCGGGAATGCGGTACAAAATATCACCGGGTGTCTCGCAGCCGGGAGCTGAAGCAAAATCCATCAGCAGGCGCTGTTGGGCTTCAGCCAGCTTTTTGCCGATTGTAGCCCTGTTCTTCGGATGCACGGCAGTGATGACGTACTGGCGGTAAGTATCCACCGCTGCCCTGAACATCCGCACGTCGATGCAATGGGTGGCGATTTCGTAAGTCAGGTGCTCTGTCAGCGCGGCTTCTGGCACAATCAGCAGCAATACACCGCCCACCTGCAACGTACCGAACGTCTTGGCGAAGAATATTTCTTCGAGGCGTTTGGTCCGCAGGTTGGAAAGTTGGTCGGTGGTCGTGAAGCCATAGGGTGGGTTTAGAAACGGCAGCCCTACCCCGCCAGCCTGCATGGTGCAGTTTTCAACATCGGCGCAGATAACGTGGTTCAGACGGCCTTTGGCGGCCTCTGCCCGCTCTGTATCCAGCTCGATTCCAAAACTGTGGCATTGCGTACCACCTGCTTCCAGATGGCCGGCCAACGTTTCAAGGGCGTGCCCTTCTCCGCAGCAGGGATCGAAAATCCTTATCTGTCGCCGTCGGCGGTAAGCCTGGAAGCAATGGCCTGCAAAGTGCCGTAGTAGGTGGGGAAGTACCCGTTGTCCCGGTAGTTGTTTGCCACCCGAGGGTGCATGAGATGGTTTTTTTTTCATAATGGTCTCCATAAAAAAGCGGAGACCTGCCCTAACGGGAAGATCCCCGCAGGGTTGGATGAAACGGCTCAAGGCCGTCTGAAAAGGTTTAACCGGATTTACGCTCCGTATGGCGGATTTGGCGACGGAAGTTATGCAGACCCACGAAACGGCTGCCGGGACTGCACGGAATTGCGCAGATTCCGCCGTTGATATGCCTCAATGCCGCATGTTTGCGACGGCCTTTAGGAATGTAAAACCAGTTGCCTGATTCGACCAATTTTTTAATGTATTGGTCATAGTCCTTATTGCTACTGTACAACATAGCAATCCTCCAATGAAAATCCCGCACCGGACGCATAGGCGTTCGTGCGGGATGGTTTTAAAAGTACCTTGCGGTACGGTTATCGGACGGTTTTTTCGTCGTCTTCATTCATGATTTTATTGCCGTACCATGCAATCAATGCACAAATACACAACATGAAGACTGCAAAAAAACCAACTGCAAATGGAAGTCCCATGTTTAATCCTTTCTCTTTTTGGCAAGGTGCCGTAACGCATTCGCGCCCCAAGCTCCCGCCATAATGGCAGTTATCATACTGCACACCATAAACCATCTCAAACCGACGGTATAGGTGCCGAATAGAATCACCGCAGGCAAACCGATGATGGCCGCTTTTACGACATCATCTAGTATTTTTGCCCATGAATCAAGAGTTTCGGACAAAACTGAAAACCGGAAAATAGGATTTTCAGATCTTGCTGCCCGCTTTCGCTTTTCAGCCGGGGGCAGTCTCGGTTTTGACACAAAATATCTCCTTTCATTTAAAACGTGGTGGAGATACGCCTCCCTTTGCGGGGGGACGTGCTCCCCGCAAGGGTTAGTAAAAAGTACGGTTAGACCGTACGGTAAGAAAAGAGCTGCAACCACAGGAAGTGGCCGGACAATTTCAGCAGCAGTGCCCTGACAGTGAAAACAGACTGTTGGCTGTAAAACCTAGTGAGTTTTCCAGTTTAGTAATTTGCAAGCAATTATGAGCCTGTTCCCGGGTGGCAAAGTAGTCGGATTCCCGTGAGAAAGGTATCTTCCACTCAGGCTCCCCCTCTTTCATAGCAATCTCGGCCAACATAAAAACCTGCGGCAGACTGCATGACTTTCAACTCGGAAACATATACACCATGTTCTTGACTGAATGAATAATTACTAGAATCGGCCATGATTTTTCCTCTGAAAATATATGGTAATGAATAAACAAGCTTTTTCAGGAAGTCTTCTTTGAAGGCCGTCTGAAAAAGCCTGCTGATGCAGGCTGGAAAACTTAGACCGAAGCCTGAGCTTTCTCGATAAGGCGTTTGGCCAACTCAACCTCGATCGAATCTTCGGACTGATTGAGGATGTCCAAACCTGAATCCGGCATGACGGCGATTTTCTTGCCCATGAGTTCCAAACAGATTTGCTGCGCGGTTCCGTTGTAACCTGCGAAGTACACCTCTACGCCCAGTTTTTGGCCGATACGCCATGAGCGGCGAGCAGCCTGCATCAGGGTATAGACGTTGTAGCCGGTCTGCATGAAATAGATGGTCGGGAATGCCAGCAAGTCGAGGCCAGTTTTCACCAGCTCAGGATTGCAGATAACCACTTGTACACCATTCTCCAACTGGTTTTCCACCCAGTCTTCGCGTTCGTCTGCTTTAACGGACGCCTTCATCACGGCGGCTTTGATACCGTGCTGCTCGAGCATCTGTTTCAGACGGCCTGTGGTGTCGCGGGTGTCGGTGTAAACCGTATAGACCAAGCATTTTCTGCCTTTGGCCAAACTGTTCTGCACCACATCGAGCATATCGGCTTCCTTAGGCGACAGCTCGTCTGCTTCAAACTGCGCATCGGTACGGTACAGGGTTTTTTCGCTGCTGCGCCAATATACCTCCTGTTCTTTGTAGCAGCAGTCTGGCCAGGAAAGCAATGCACTCATTACAACGCCAGTAAGGGTGTTGTAATGATGAGCAAGCGCTTCTTTAAGATGCTTTTGCAGTTCGCTCTCCATCTGTTCGTACTCCATCTTTTGGGTTTCGGTCATTTCCACCGGCCGGAAAACTTCCCGGTATTCCGGCAGAACACCCTCGCCCAAATCACGCAGTTTCAGAAACACCGTTATCGGCAGCACATAGCGCATGATGCCCAACGGCGAAAAGCCGGGGGCTTTGGCCGTGCGCACCTGGTTGCGCTCCGCTTTGAAACTGCTGAACGCCCCCTGACTGTACTCCCTGCCAAGATGACGGACGATTTCCTTCAACACGCCGTGCTGCTTCATAAACACCATGCCGGCCGTGCCCAGCGTATTGGCTTTGTTGTAGATGTAACCGTCTTCAATCATCATCTGCGGCCATAAACGCCATAACAGATAAAAAAGGTCTTCTGCGTAGCCGCCCATCAGAGTGCCCGTCAGACAGAGCACCTTTTCGGCGCAGCGGGCCAATACTCCCATAGCCTGCCCTTGTGCAGTGCCATAGTTTTTGTACTCATGCCCCTCATCCACAATCATCAATCCGAAGAAATGCTTGGGCAGATAACGTTTGATGAATTCGGTCGGCTGGTAGCCGCCGCGTCCGAGGCTGAATTCGGCATTGCCTAAAGCACGGTCGATGCGGGCAGCCTGTCGTTCGTTGAACAGAAAGTCGCCGCTCTCGTCCATCAGATTCGAAAACGCCTGGATGTTGTTTTCGAGAATGGATGCCAGGTACTCCTCTCCATACAGGCCGATGAGTTTATCCGCTGTTTTCGGACCGATGCCCGGTAACGATGTAACGGTTCTGAGCACGCGGTCGTATACCGAAGGCGCGATACCTTCGGAAACATCTTTGCGGCACAGTGTCCATAACGGCTCACCACATAACCGCCCCTTAACGGGTTCCCGCTTGCAGAAGCGGCGGTTTTTGGCCAAAGCATTTTTCAGCTTTTGCTCCGACGCATACGTTTGGCCGTCTTCATCCCTGATTTCACCACTGCATTTGGGACAGTAAAACTCGGTAACAGCATAACCTTCCGAAGCGCCTTCGGCAGGAATCCATCTGCGGCGCGTCGCATAGGATGGCCGCCAATGGTAGCCAAAGAAAAACGGGGCAAACCCCAGGCGGGGCTTGCCCCGCAGGGGTAATTGAAAAGATCGGTTACAAGACAGTCAGTTCGCGCCCTTCTCTGTCGGTCATACGGATATCCGTACAACCTACAAGGGCAAGCTCCAGCAGACGGTTAAGTACACCGTAGTCACCATCAACCGAATCCGGAAAACAGATACCGTTTGCAACGGTATCTCCCATCGGATATTGATAAGTAATGGCGCAGTTCTGCGCCGGTATTTTAATTCCGGGGTAAGGTTCGCTATGGACTATAAACGGATAACCGGGATTAACATGGGGCATGACATTACTCCTTTAAAACAGGTTGAAAACAAGAGGAAATCATGCCCCTTGCGGGAAGCATGTTCCCGACGGGATTGAAAAAAGCCGTATCCCTTGCGGGACTCGCGGTATTTAACGGCAGCGCGAAAGACAGATAACGGTCTGTCGGCCGTAAAACAGTTTTTTTCAGACGGCCTGAATACAGAGGCCGTCTGAAAAAACCTGCTTAAAAGCAGGTTCGGTCAGCCAAAATAGCTATTACCGTTTTTACGAATGACTTTCCGTATATTGACCGAATGAAGGCTTGTATATACGTTGTTCTTCAGAACTCCCGTCCATCGTATAGGTATATACTATTTCGGTTGCCGGATAGAGGGTCATTAGCTTAATGATCACCGGTATTGGCGGAGCTTCAGATGAAAATGTGCAGGCTATGGATTGTCCCCGTTGCCACACGGTGTTTCTATATGGTTTCAAACTGCTGTTCCAATTAGATTTGCGCCAGTCTGATTGTGTCGGAAAACCTGTATCCTTGATATTCATCCTAATACAAAGAGCGTTGCTTCTGCATAGACCAGCTTGACGAAGTATGACTTGGAGCTTAATTTCTTCTTGGCTTATACAATAAGGAGAATATGGCAACTCAATTGCATCTATGAGAGCATCCAAAGTTAATGTAGTGTCAAAGCCGTTTTCTCTTAAATAATTCAATAAGTTCTGATTATCAAACAAATTCTCTATATTGATAGATCTATCCTCATTGAGAATTTTTAAAACATCTGGATAAAAATATGTATTTAAATTTGCCCACATCATTTGTGGTTCAGGGATAAGTGTTGCATAGACTAAATATCCATTTTCAAAATGTCGGCAAAGAATATCTTTTGCCATTTTTTTAGTTGGGCAAGATATTTGAAGACGATTTTTACAGATTGTCATGGTGTGCTCCTTGTGGTCGGTATGGGGACACACTCCTTCGGGGGTGCTTTCCCCGAAGGTTGTAGAAAGAGTGCCATGGCACCCGATTTGAAGAAACCGTTATATCAAGATTAAAGATATGCGGTTGGATCGATAGATAAAACAGTTTTGCCGCCACCCTGTCCGTTAATTACCATCGGAAACTCACGGTAGCGCGGGTATTGCTCCAGTATTTGCTCAGCTATCCGCCTCAAAGCTTCACTTTCACCCTTGATTCGGTAGTGTGCCAATATCAGATTAAACAGATGCCAATGCTTCTTATCCAAACTGGCTACACAGTGTAAATACACTCCTGAGCAACGGTAGCCGAAAGTCAGGCTTAATACGGTTTCTCTGATAAATGCGGCAGAACTGTAATCACCGAAAATCATGGATGAAAAACCATCAAATACAGAGTGGTCAGTATCTTCGGCATTACACAATCCAGCTGCTTTATCGGTCAATGCGTAAAACAAAGCCGCTTCTTTAGTGGCAAATTCCGGAGTTAAACCCAAAACGAGTTCTCCATCGAGATTGACTAAATCACAGCCGAACAGATCTTGATCCGGTTCTTTGCTGATACGGATTTCCAATGTTTTTTCGTCGGTATAAATCATGATGATGCTCCTTAAAAAATAAACGAGGCATCATGTCCGGGGACTGATGCCCCGGGGGACTTATCGGCTGCATTCGGAAAAACGCTTTGTGCGCATCGAACATAGCAGTTCATAGCGGCCGTTATGAGGGCCGTTCAAATAGGTTTGCCAACCACGACCGGCCATCATCTGGCGGTATAAAGCCATAACAACTTTATTGCTGCCGGTAACTTCCCGTGTAGTTTCCAAGGTTTGGATGTCGTCAAAATATACTTCGTACTGAAACACCCTGATACTCAAGACGGCATAAAGAAATTGTTTGACGGGGTCGGTATTCATGATAGTACCTCGTCAAATGTGTTCAAACTCTTCAATACCTAGTTGTCGGTATATGTTTTTGGCCCATTCATCGTAGCCGATGGTGCCAAATATACTTAGCCAATCACCGGTAACATGGACTTTTGCCGGTTTGCAAGTTTTATCTTCGACAACAAACTTGCCTTTCCGACTTTCATAAACCTTAACAAGAACATGCTTACCGTCATCAGATTTGTACTGAAAGAGAAGCTTGCCTTCGAAAAGGTAGTCGGCGCCGTTAGGGTTGAATACTTGATATTTTGCCGAAGTCGCATTGCTGCGGAGTTTCTCTAAAATTTTCATGATATTTCCTTTCTTTGTTGAAGGAATACCATGCCCCGCCGGGGCTGGTATCCCCGGTGGGTTGAGATTGAAAAAGAACCGTCTCCCGAGCGGGAGCCGTACTGGTTAACGGTAGTACGGAAACAGTAAAGCAGACTGTTGGCTGTGGAAACGTGCTTTTTCAGACGGCCTGTTTGGCCAAACCGTCTGAAAAAGCCCGCTTGGGGCTTAAGTATTATTAAGAAGTTAGGCTTTTGTTGCGCAACAGGTCAGTAATACGATCACCGAAATCTGTTGGCACTTCCACCTTGGCAGCTTTGATACCGACCATGGCATAACGCTCGCAGACGGTAGGATTAAACCGCTGTATAAACTGGCCTGCCCCCAGCTCGGCCAGCAAACAGTTTTGCCAATGATCCAGTAACGGAACATCGGAAAGCTCTTGCAGGCATTGCCACACAGCCTTGTCCATGTCGGCGGACAGGTTACCCAACAACACCCAACCGCTTTTTGCTTCGCGATTGAATTCTGTCAATTCCGTCGCATACAGAAACATATGCGTTACCGCGCCGTAGTTGTGTGTTTGATACCGGGTTACATGCTTGCTCAGGCCGCTCAGAATATCGGCCGTGGTATACATCGGCCAGCTCCGTTGGTCTTCAGGTTGCCTGAATCCCAATCTGTCCGCTGAGTAATCCCTGCCTACCTGAAGTTGTGCTTGAAATGCCAACATATCGGCATCGCGGCCGTGCAGCGATGCGAACATCAGCCGGTTTTCCATAATGAAGAACGCATCAGCCATCAGGTTATTGCGCGAAGTCAGGTATAACATACCCTACCCTCCTTATTGCAAACGCTAGGCATGGGCGTGTGGCTGGAACCTGTATCCTGCCTCCATCATAAGGTTTCGGGCTGTTGCTAAGGCCTCTCTGTCCGAAAGCATGTATTCGCCAAGGCAGATTTCTTGCTGACCATTACCTATCATGGCTTCGACCTGCTGGACCGTTTGGGCAAACTTGGGAATCTCTATCCCCTCTTCGGGATAGGTATCGAATATCGGAACGGGATTGTCAGAATAGGCTTCTTCTTCCAAACCGAAACCGCATTCACGGGCAAACTGCTCTAAAGCTGCCCAATCCAAAGCCGCATCAATATAGGACGTGGCTCCGCCGGCCCATTCGTAGGCTTTTACCTTAATTTGCTCCAGGATGAAATTGCCTTGGTAGTCGCTGGGCGCGAATTGCATCAAAACGGGATTCTTTACCTCAAAGATCCCGATTGATGTAGAGAGTTTGGTGACGTTGAACGGGCCTCGCCGGCCTTGGATTGTTTGCACGTTTAAAGTGCCGTGAAGAGTGATAGACATAGTGGTATCTCCATTTTTTAAGACAGGGATACCGGCCATGGAGCAGGTATCCCCATGGTGGGAAGGCCGTCTGAAATTATCAGACTGACCGACAAGACTAAGCTACATCATGTTCGATTTGAGCAAGATAGCTTTTATCTGCAATGCGGAAGCCTAGTAAAGTCATCAGACGGTTATCGTTGATGATGGCATTGGTGGCCAGCACCAAGGCTTTACGGACATTTTTTCTACCGTGCACATGGCAGTATGTTCGTATAGCTTTAGTTTTGCGGATGCGACTTATCCTGCCCTTTGGACAGACGAGCAGCAAATGATTGCGGCCGACGTGGGCGACAATGGATTTGTGGTGGTTGTAACGGTGGGTAAGGATATCACCCAAGTGTATGGAATCGATGCCGAGATTGGCATGTAAGACAGCACCGTATTGGTGCAATAAGGCATTGAGATGGTGAAACATGGTGTACTCCTTGATATAAAAAAGGGGGTACACCGTGCCCAATCGGGGAGTGTACCCCGATGGGTTGAAAAGGAAGCTCAAAAGCTAAATACCGTAATAATATGATAGAAGAAGCCCGATCCGACTTACTTTCAGGCAAGCCGGAGAGCGGGCAAAAGAGACTATACAAGCAGTCATTCCGTAACACCGCCACACCCGGGTGTGGCAGCTCATCATCTAACAAATCGGGTCTGTTTTACAGTACGGAAGGCTTATCCCTTGTAGGACGCCGCACAGTAAAAGCCATGGCCACCGATCCTTCGATTGGTTAAAGAAAATAATCCCCCTAATCCTCTCGATATGGGAAGAAAGGATTTAGGGAGCGTAGGGTCTGGTAAACAAGAGTCGCACAAACGGTATTGTTGATAAATTACAGCGACAGTTATCTAGGCAGTTAAAGATGCCAGCTTATCAAACATCGGCAAGCCGATGCGTGAAACAGGTTTGCCCTGATAATCGATTCGACAAGCATCAGGGCAAACCTGCTTATTAAGCAGGTTTGGTTTGACCGTACTTTAGACGGTCATGATATATAGGTTATCCACCAAAATTGTGGATAACTGAAAATAAAATAGTATTAGTCCCAATTGTTAAAGAACATTTTCCATGCCTGTTTTTTAGGCAACTTCGTTTGCGGATACCTGCTTTACCGTAGTGAAACAGGCATCGACAAAAAAAGTGAGTGGTAAGCCAGGTCTCAAAAGGCAGACCTTACCTGTACTGCAAAAAAATAAAACTTACTCTATAGTAGACCACCTGTCGGCGGTAGATGGTAGTTGTCCCAAACACACTATATTAAATTGTCCGCTTGGGACAACTACCTCCGAAGTGAGCGTAGTAGTATCCCCAAAAGGGAAATGAGAAGAGAAAACCTTTAAGGTTTTCTCTTCATAAAGACGGAAGACCGTCCGGTATTCAAAAATCCGATTATTGTATCATGCTGTGCCAAATGAATCTGAGCACAAATAGTATAAATAGGATTTTAAATGTCAGCCATGATGCGAATATCGTTGTCTTTGATACCCGCGTTGAGGATGACGCGCTTGGCTTTTCTGACCGTTTGGGTAACTACCACCCTGACGTTGATGGCCTTGGTGACTTTGAACTTGGCGGTTCTGTTGCCGTGGCTGTTGGCCGTTATTGCCAGCCTGAGCTTGGTGGCGCGAGGGTTCAGGCATTGAAGGTTCGTCAGCAAATACTTCATAATCTTGGTTGTCACCTTGATTCTCGGCATTTACTTGATCCTTCTCGCGGTAGAAATATTTTCCGTTAACCTTTATCCATTGGATTCTAATCAGGTTGCAGGAGATTAAATGTACCACATTGCCGTCTCTAGCCACATAAGATCCGGGTTTAAGGCCGGCAACGGTAAAACCGCATGTTACGGTAATTTTGTTGTCGCCTTGATAACCTTCAACCACTTCCGGACATTGATCCATCAAATCCTGAAGTATGGAATAAACGCTATCACCTTTCGGTATGGCTTCAAACAGGGTTGTATTCTTCCCGTCTTTGCCGTGCCAAGAGTTTAGCGTCAAGGCTAAGTAATCAGAACCATTTTGCGGCTGAACCCAACGTAATCGGTTTATAAAGGCTAAACCAGTTGCAGTCAGATTTACATAAGAGTTAGTGGATTTGTTTGACATGATGTATCTCCAAATAAAACGGGGATACATCTGCCCCTGCGGGGAAGTGTATCCCCAAGGGGTTTAATAAGAAGTCGGCTTACCACCGATAGAAAAGAAAAGGGTAGCTATCTCTAAGAGACCCGTATGCGAGCTACAGTTACGGCTTTTGCTTTTTGATGAAGCAATAAACATCTAGTACGGCTTCATTGTCCAAATAACCATTGAAATTGTCAAGCAGTTTTTCTTCTTATAATATTTCCCCAATCATTAATCGCTCTTTAATCATGCTAAGATTTATTCTGTCATCCGATTTTGTATAGAAAACAAAATATGAAAGAACCCATGAAGGTAATCGCCTACACCGGCCAATACAACAATGAGACTGTGACAGCATTGCAGGCGCAGATGCTCGGCCTTGATGTAGTTTACAGCTGTCATAAACCCGGGGAACGTCTTGAAATGTACAAGACCCGTCGAAAGCAAACGCATTATTTTGCCTATAAAAGCACAACTACACACGAAGGTAAAACATCTCCCGAAACGCTGACACATACTTTGTGCAAACAGGTAATTGCGAAACTCGCCACCGATAAAATCAAAACCAAGTTGAAATTTTTTAATATATACGGCCCATATTTCGGCAGAGCCGACGAAGAAATTGTTTTTAAAGGAGGTGATGTAGAACAGCGAATCAATGTCAATGGACATACTTATATAATAGATGCACTCTGTAGTTTTAGTCAGCCTTCTGCCAAAACCTCCCTATTCTCGCTGGAACAGCAATGGGGTGGTCAAATTGCTTTTGAAATTTACCATACATCTAAACTAACAGCAGACTCACCCAAATGTCGAGACTTAGAGGCGGCGGGTATTCCCGTCATTCAGATTGCAACAGGAGATCCCAAAAGTGCCCTTTATCTTGATGAAGCAGCCATTGCCCAAATGAATGAGCGTGATGCGGATTACGCGATAACTGTCCATCTCAATAAACTTCGGAATATCTTTCGTAAATCGATTGGGGGTGTGGTATACAACAACCCTAAATCAGCTGTCTTTGCCGAGGCAGAAAAATTGTCTGCCAAATTGGATGCAGCGCAACGGGAGGTTGAAACTTGGCGGAAAACAGAAATGCCCAAAGTCGAAAAATTAGTCCAGTTTGCAAAGGAATTGATAACAGAAAAACAACGCCACGCTAAAACTGGGGAAGCATACAATGAATTAACTCTCAAAATGGCAAACGTATCCGACGAAAACAACCGTTTGAAAGACCAGATTGAAAAAATAACAAATGAAAATACCCAGCTCCGTGCGGAAATTGAAAAAAGTTGGCTGTCCAAGCTTATCCGGTTATTCGGTAAATAACCTGATTAATACAGTATTTTTTATATCGTACGATATAAATTTAAAAGAAAAAATAATTACTTTAAAAATATTTAAGGTGTCGTCAAATTTGACAAGCTGATTTTTTGAACGTATAGTTCCTTGTACATAAAATGTAATACATGGAGTAGGTTATGTTGAAAACAGCACCAATCAATTTGAGGGCACTGGAAAGTCAAAAAAAACTGATTGATCAAGCTGCCGCCCTATCGGGGAAAACACGTTCAGAATTTATCTTAGAAGCTTCTTGTTCTGCCGCAGAAAACACCCTATTGGAAAAAACCTTTTTCATTCTGCCAATAGATAAATACAAACAATTCATTAATCTATTAGAACAGCCGACTGACAACAATGAAGGCTTCGAGAGACTTATGCAGACAACCCCGGTTTGGGAGCGTTGATTCAAATGGAAAAATTGACAGCTCCCCAACTTCTGAGTGAAATGCATGTGATAGATGGCTTTGATTGTGGTATCGCATCGCTCAACGAGTGGTTGGTAAAAAATGCCCTTAAAAATCAATACAGCAATGCAAGCCGTACTTTTGTTGTCTGTGATCAAGAACAAACTGTTTTAGGTTATTACTGCTTGGCAGCAGGCTCTCTAACCCATGAAGAAGCAATTGGAGCGATTCGTCGAAATATGCCCTCTCCTATTCCCATTATTGTTTTAGGTAGATTGGCCGTCGATTTTCGTGCACAGGGTAAAGAGCTGGGTAAAAGTCTACTGCGCGATGCCGTATTAAGATCCCAAAATATCAGTCAGCAATTAGGGGCGCGGGCATTATTAGTACACGCCATCAGTGAAGAAGCTAAACGGTTTTATCTGAAATACGGATTCAAATCCTCCGAGCTATCACCTTATACACTTATGAGAAAATTATAATCCGCTAATATAAAGCAGCATCAAATATTCAATGGAGGAAGTTTTTTATTAGGATTTGCGCTTAAATGACGATATAAGTCAATTGGAGCAGTATGAAAATTGATTTCTTGTTCTCTTGCCACAATCACTCCTTTTGTTTCTAAAAAGTCTTCCTCAAATTCATCACCCAACGTGTCAGAAATTTTACCTAAAATCACGGGAGAGCTTAATTCCATTGTGGATGCAAAATTATGCGAGAAGGCCAATTTAATGGTCTCCTCTGTGGATAGGATTTATCCTTTATCCGCCAACCATTCAACATCATGGGATCATCACTAAATAAAGGAAAATCTGTATCTAAAAGATGATAACGTGTCGTATGCTCAACAATTAAGCCGATATCCGGTTCATCTGACTCATCTCTACCCATTGGATAAACTGCCCATTTGCAAACCTTAGTGAAGTTCGTTACCGGTGTTTCTGTTTCCACAACCAAGCCAATGAAGTTTCTGCCCTTGAAACCATGTCTTAAGCAACCCACATGATAACGTTTATTGGGATACGGTTTGATTGTCTTTAATTCTTTGTCGGCGAAATGAATACCCTGTTCTGGTATTTCCAGTGACTTCAGTCGGCATTCTCTTTCTGGATTGTCAGCAAAATATTTAGGAATAAAATGGTAGTACATAATCTGAAATCTCCTACAGGTAGGTATTTTTAGCGTCCTTTCCATTCTCTGAGACGGCCTGTATCAATATGGGTAAAGCTGTTATACATGCCTACCCCGCCACCGTTGAAGTGTTTTGCCATTTCTGCTACCTGCCATGGCTCAATGCCTCGTACAACTATATCGGCGGCTTTGCCATAGATGTGTAAAGAATTCAGGGCAGCTCCCTCAACTTTACTGTTATGTCTGCGCGTCCGATAACCGCTATTAATAGTGATAAGCGGATTCGACTTCCCCGCCATGCATGCCCATTCTTGGATGGCGTACATCAAGTTAAATAACTGCACATCCATTCGAGCCATCGCGTTGCCGTCTTTGAGATCACGGAGCGCCCAACACGCTTGTTGGTAGCCGGATTTCAAGTAGCCCTGATTACGGTCAAAAATTTTGATACGGCCGGTTTCTTTGTTATCTGCCCGGCGGGACTCAATTACCCTGTCCCGCTGCCAAAACTGATGGTCACCCAAAGCATAGGCTTCATCAGGAAACAAGATTCCTGCGGAGCCTACCGCCGTGTATGCCACGGCGGCCGAAGTTTTCAAAAATGAACGGCGATTCATTTCCATGGGGAAATCTCACGGACGAGGAGCAATGTGGTCATTAGGGGTCAGACAGCGACGGCCACTGGAACAGTTTATAGATGTAAAAACATACCGCTGCTTGGAAAGCTTCGGATAGTCTGGATTTTTCCTAATATACCCAGCCTCAAGCATCTGTTTATAAGACAACCCACTTTCATGAATACCTGGAGCTAAACCATTGCGACCATATCCTCCTCCTGAAGCACGCTCATCTTCAGCAGTAGGCATAGGTGCAGATCTACGTTCGCCCGCAAGAGGCCCCATCGCTCGATTAGCTCGCTGAATACCGTCATCGATTTTACCTGCGGCATTGTTGAGCGGATTGTCTGCCCAATTGATACTGCCGTCCGGATTAGTAGAACATGCTGTCAATACGAATAGCGTGGCCAATGACATACAGAGTGCTTTCATAAAATTACTCCTTTTAAACAGTTATTTAGAGATGCCTTGTCTGGGAGGTGAGTCCAAACTAGCCACTACATTATGACCGAATGCCCATGTCACGACGGTATCTCCATTGCTGTAATAACCGTCGTGTCTACCGGAGAGCACGCCCAACACTTTACCGATATTCTTGGCCTGGCTGGGTTTTTCACAAAGGAAGAGCCTCATGATATATAACCTATTTCAGATTAAACGTAGCGAAACCATCATTAAGGAGGTAGGTTTGTGGTTCGATTGTTGCCGGGAAAATGGCGATAACAAACGGTGGCAAGACAACCAAACAGAAAATCACACCTAATACACCTAAGCCGTATTTCCAGTTGGCCGCAGCCCAAGCAATTGCTGTCAACAAAATTGTGCCTAGAGCAATAATTTTACCCAGCCCCCCCTGCATCAGGTTTAACAGCCAATCAACCGCACCGTCCAAAGATAGATCTGTACCGGCCATTGCCGATAGGCTGCAAAGCAAAACCAAAGAGGCAAACAGGATATGTTGCTTGTTGATTTCAAAGTTGATTTCAGTTGTGTTTTTCATTTAATGACTCCGATCATGTTTATTGCAAAGGTGGGGTTAAAACGCCTTTGGGAAGCGAATCCGAAATACCTGTGTTGCCTCCTATGGCTGTTGAATTTTGTTGTGCAGAAGAATTAATTTGCTTGTTGCCATCTTCAATGACGGCCGCCGCCTGTTTATCCGCTGAGGTATCGGATGAGGAAACCAGCGGGGTAATGCGTCGCTCTTTACCTGAATTTGAACGTTTTAAAGAGTAACCGGTATTCCATTTTCGAGATTCCACCTGGCTGAAAACCTTAGTGGGATAAACTAAGTTCCCTTTTTCGTCTTCGTAGCTATTAACCCATACTCTCAATACCCTAGCAGGCATCAATAAAGGTTTGGGTTCATCGGCAGCTGCCATTGACGGGACCGGTTCAGGGAAAAAAGGGCTTACTCGGTTGCGCTTCCGTTTTCCGAAAATTGAGCGCTTCTCTTCCATTCCGGCAAATACGGGGTTGTCATCCGGGTCATAACCCTCTGAGGCATAATAGGCAGCTCTGGCACTGATACAAGGTGTTCCTCTACCATTCATGGAGCATTCTTCAATTTCATCGCCAATGTTCCAAAACGAAGAACAACCACCCGTCAACATTACCACTACCAGCAAAGGGAGTTTTTTAAATCTGTCCATCATCTAACATCCTTCGAAAATTCAAGGGAAACCCCTTCTTGTAGTTGAATTTCGCCGGTGCGCAACGGATTGACTACAATCACCGGAAATACTTGATCTGCCCGTTTCGCAAAGCGATCTGCCATATGCTCGAACGCCCTGCTGGTTGCCTTGGCTGCACTTTGTGCGGCTGAACTGCCAAGATTAATTTGAGTTCGAGTATTGCCGCTTGAACCGTTGCTGCTGCCGACATTGAATGACACGCCATTGGCCGCGCTGGTTAATGTAGAACTGATGGTTTCCATTACACCGACTTTAAACAAATTGGACATATCCTTACCCAGCCGGGAAACGGTTTTCCCCTGCCAGCCAAGCTTGCCGTCTTCTCCGGTAATTTGGCCTACAATCTTTGCTTCCACCGCTTTTCCGTCTTCTCTGACACATGAAAGAGTTCTAGGTCTGCCGACAACTCTTGAATCGGAGTATTGCCCGTAAACAGAAGCTGTTGCGAAACAGTCGGACAAATCCATTCTGAAGCCGTTTGGTAAGATTGCTTTGCCTTTGACGGCCATTAACACCATGGGAGGATGTTCGTTTTCGCCCCGGTTGGTCGTGTCTATATTCGTCGGTGCATTGACACCGGTTAACAGCATGTACGATAAAATCGTACCTGGGGGGAGATAATTTTTATTATCGTCGGTGCTGCTTTGTTTTTTTTGGCCGCTTCCGCTGATCGTGCCCATTCGTGATGAAACTTGGCTATCAACAGTATCAGTTGAAGCATCGGAAAATTGGCTTTCCTGTCCCGAGGCTTGATTGAAAGCATTTTGCTCCTCACCGGATGCCGAACCGGGGGTGTTAAATTCATTTTTTGGCTGGGTAGTTGATTTTTCATTCCAGACGGCCTGCCGCTTTGCAACTTCTTCCGCAATCATTCTTTTGGTTTCTTCTGGATCTAAGCCATTATTTTTCTGTTTCTGTTCTGCTCTCAACTTATCTTGATTGTATTGCTGGATAAAGTTATTCAGCGTTTGTTCCAGATTTTTATTCGCTATATCTTCTTGCGTTCCAACCATCACCTTGGTTTCAACTGGTTTCTTTTTCATTGCTGTACCGTTACTGATGTCTCGGTACACCTGAACAATCACACCAAGAATAAAAACTGCTACAAATCCCCCCACTACAAAGAGGGTTTTTCCTGCTCCATTGGAATTATTCCATTTGTTTTTTATTGCATTCCACATGGTTAGTTCCTTTTGCTGACCAGCATCAATACATCGGTAGATTCACCCGGATAAAGTACGGTACGCGGATAGAAAGCCACCGCTCTGATTTTTGGATTTTGGCCGAACATTGCTTCTTCCAATTCCTGCGGAGTATTGCGGTTATTGGTAATGCGGTAGCGCAAAACATCGAATTCCCTGTTTGTATAGCGCTCGACAGGTAAGGTAGCCATACCGTTTTCCAGCATGAGTTTTTCTTTGAGTGGCCTCACGGTATAACCGGCAGGAACTTTCAAAGTCACAATATCCTGCAATACTTGGGAAAGCTTTTGAGCAAAGCCATTTCCATCGGGAGTAAGTCCGTTTGCCTGCTCGGATGGGGATTGGCGGCCAACGGTAACGGAGATGGTGCGGCTCATGACGGACTGCTTGGGAATCAGGGTCAATGAAACCGGTATCCCGCGTGGATTGGCTTTATCATGAATCATGAACCACAGTCCTTGATTATTTTTAGGCCAAACCACGATATTTGACCCCCTGATAGATATGATGTCGCTAATAGTCCGTTGATCTATGTTTCCTTGGATATCCGGATCTGCAAATGGGGTCATAATTATTGATGGATACTTACGGGAAATATTGACTGTATGGTTCTCGCCGTACATGGAAACGATGTTGTATACGCCGCGTGCAGGCCCCTCTTGAACATCAATATGCATCGGGTACGAGCTGTTTAGTTTTTCCGTACCAATCTGTACCACCCTGCGTGCTGCATAATCCGGTTTTTTGCTTTTGTTTTTTCTGGCCTGCTTAGACACTTTGACTGCTTTGGGTGCAGGCAATGCTACCAGCTGTTGTGTTACGTCCGTATTGATCACTTCGACAGATTTTTGTTTGCCTGTTGAACAGGCAGACAGAGCAACTACTGCGCAAGCGGTTAAAAGCATTTTTTTCATATGTTTTTTCCTAAAGCAAATCATTGTCGGTAGAAGACGTTTCAGGAATTTGAATCCCTGGGTTCTGATTTTGAACCGGTACGGTTGCAGGCTGTGTCTGATTTTGTACAGCTTCTGTTGCCGCAGATGCAGAAGCAGGGGTTGCTTGCTCGGCAGATGCTGCGGGAGGCGGGGCAACAATGATCCCTGATTCTTTCTCTTGGATAATGTCGCTCTCCTGTGCCTGAGGATACAGTTCCGTATCATCTACTTTCATTGATTTAATACGTTTTTTATACTGCTCCGGATACTTTTCTACCCATTCCTCTGTCATTGGATTGCCTACATAAGTAACCCAGTGTGTAGCTTGCGGGTGGTATCCGTGCATTCTCATCTTAACTTCGTATGTAGCAACGACAGAACGGATGTCTTCCATATGGCCTTTTTTATATTGAGAAGATGTTAGTTTGCCGGTAATGAAAAATTTCTTGGTGCTGGGTTCATATGTAATTTTTTCAACTATAAATCTTGAGAAAATGTTTACGCCGGTAAATTTAGGGTTCTTCTTGATGTTGAGAATTTGAGGACCGATCTCTTTCCATAGATCAGGTGTAAAAAACGGTTCAAGATACTCATAAATTTCGTCGGCATTTGATGGCGTAACCGCTGAGATAATGCCGGTTAGAAACATAGTCCAAGATTCAAAATAAACCGCATCGGCACTGTTATATGCAACTTTTGCTTCTTTTGTCATATTGGGCGGGACAAGTATGGTTTGTGTACTGGTAAATATCTTGTCCACGACCAAGCCTAAAATGATTAAAGCTAAAATCGTGTTTAGGTTTAAATTTTTTTGAATTCAGCCCATTTTTCTCTGAAAACTGTTCGTGCTGCCCGTAGTTCCATCAGTTAACTACCTTTCTCAGTAACCCGTATTTGAATATTTCATTCAATCGGAAAAATCCCCACCGATACAGACGGTGAAAAAAGACTCCCTGCAAGTGATTGCGTTTACTGCGTATATAGATCATGGAACCTACAATTCCGAATAATCCGCCTGCTATGTAAACCAGAACATGCTCAATATAGAAGCTCACGAAAATACCGCTCGCACAACCAGCCAAAAAAGGAAAGGTATCATCAGCTTCCCAAAAGGCGATTTGGTTGAAATTGTTGATGTACTGTGGAAAATAAATCATTTCTTCATTCATATCAGTTCCCGCAAACAGTAATGCCCGGTAATTTGTTCTCGCCATACGCACATCTGTCGGTAACAGAAATACCGTTGGACTCAAGAAACTCTGTAACAGTCCGCACACGTCTTTGTGACAATGCCAAGTTGTAGTCTTCAGATGCTCGAGGATCGGCGAATCCCTGAAGTGAAACTGTTTTATCTCTGAGCTGGGGAATAATGGCGACTAATTTTTGTTTCTGCGTCTCACTCAGACGGTCTGAACCGGTGGCAAAATAAATATTCTGTATATTTTCCAAAGAAATACCCGATTCATTGAATGACAGTCTGATCCCAAAATCAGATGGATTCGTTTTTTGTCCGATGTAAGGCCCATCTTCAATACTGAGATTCGCAACATCGGAATAACCGTTAATTTGACGCAGTGAAACAATTTCAGGATATGGAACAGGGTCTGCCGGGACGGCGGCATGATCCGTGTTATTGGTTGTGCAGGCTGTTATGGTCGATATGGCCAATAATCTGATCAAAATGATTCTTTTCATTTCCGAATCCTGTTAAGTCGGTTCAAGATAAAATTACCGCAAATAATCCAAAGAATATTGGCTGCTGCAAAACCTGAGATCAGTTGGATTGCCAATGTGTAAATCCCATGGCTTCTGCTCTGAACCTCTTTGGCCGCTGGTACATACCATCCTGCGATCGGGTTCCTTACATGTTTCATGTCGCCAAAACATCGTGGGAAGGTATAGCCGGTGACGATGGTTTGCACCGCTGTTCCGATAGGCTGATATACCTGCGTTGAGGTGATTTTTGCTTGCGTAGGCTGTATTTCGCACTTCTGCGGCTGGTAGAACATGCCGATTGTGAAATAGCACAACAATACAATTTGGAGTTTTATCGCGTGTTTAATTAAAAGTTCTTTCAATTTCAATGGTTATCAGCCTATTTACGATGTTGGTAAGGAACCTGGTATCGCCATTGGCCAAGTCGATATGGGTCATGTAGCGGCCGGCAATGCCAAAAGACGGCGTGACATCAATTCTGTAATTGTTGGTAAGCTTTATGGCCCGTTCCACCCTCCTTTTAGTAATTTGAGACGCGTAAGCCCCCTCTACTTGAGCTTTGGTAAATCCCATTTTGTAAAGGATGTCGATGTACGATTCATTGTTGATACGACTTGAAGCTAAACTGAATGCTTGAGACATAAACTCCGGCAGTCGGTGTGGTGCCAGTTCGCGCACAATATAAAAAGCCGTACCTGCAACATTTTTTCTAGGTGTACCCAAAACAGGCACATAAACGAATTTGAACGGTGGTGGTAATTTCAAAGCCCACTCCCCCACCCCTTGCCAACTTTGGGCGCAATAGGGACAGTCGAAAGATATGAACATAAAAACCCTGTTTGCATCGTCTTTATAGTTTCCTATTGCGATGTAATGGTTTTTCAAATCTGATTCAGGTTGTCCTTTGCTGTCATTTTTCGGAACCGTTCCAGATAAGCCTGATGCTGCTGAAAGTTGTAATGAAATAATCGCAGCACCCGCACCAATTAAAAATTTTCTTCTGTTCATTAACGTGTCCAAAGTTAATCGGTCTGAATGCTGACCATCGATAATGCTTCATCAAAATCGATCAGGCCTTGGGCAGATCTTTCTAAAGCGGCTTCAACCAACGTCCGATAGGAACTTTGCTTGAAAAGAGCTTCGGTTATCTTTTCCAAATCCATTTTTAAAATGCCTTGCCTTACTTCTGAGGTATTGAAACCCATTTCAAAAATCGGAATACGACCGTTTAAACCCGTATAATTACAATGGCTGCAACCTTCCGGATTGTGCCGGTGGTAGAAAGGATAAGATTCTCTTGTTGGCAGCTCAGTATCTTGGGGGACAGGCACGACTAACGCGCAATGCGGGCATAACCTCCTCATCAATCGCTGTGAAAAGAAGCAAGTTAAAGTATTAGCTAGTACATAAGGTTCGCATCCGAGTTGGATGAATCTCATAATGGTTTTTGCTGCGTCAGGTGCGTGAAGCGTTGTAAAGACCAAATGTCCTGTATTCGCCAAGTGCAGTGCTGCTTGTGCCGATTCGAAGTCATCATCACGCAACTCACCTACCAAGATTACGTCGGGGTCTTGGCGCAAAAAGTTTTTTTGCGCATCCCTAAAGCCCAATTGCGGGCTGACAGCTATTTGGTTTGTCCCTGGTATATTGATTTCAGGGGGATCTTCAACGGTATGAATAATCCTTGTCCCATCGTTAATGTGGTTTATCGATGTCGCAATTGTTCGTGTTTTGCCGCTTCCGGTAGGTCCGCTGGTTGCAATGAAACCCGATTCAGATGTAATCGCCTTTATGTAGGGTTCTTTTAAATACTCCGGTAAATCAATTTGATCCAAAGACAAGTCTTCGGCTTGTCCTAATAAGCGGCAAACAATATTCTGTCCGAATTGTGTGGGGATGAAATTTAAGCGGATATTCAAAAGCTCTTCAGTTTCCTGGTTAAGCAGATAGAGAGATGTCGTGACTCCTCTGCGCTTATCTGTATCGCTTAATTTTCCATATGCTCTCAGTAAATTATCGATTTCGTTGCCATGCTGTCTGGAAATCAGTTCGAAATTGGTTACTGTCATATCTTGCTGCCGGAATCTGATCAAACAGCCGTTTTCTTTGTCTTGGAAGTGTATGTCCGAGACCGAAAGTTTTTTTGCATAAAAGAAAAGCCAGTTAAGGAAACTTTCAGTCGAATCCGGTTTGCTGTGCCCTCCTCCGAAGCTAATGGCGATTTTTCCTAAGTCATACTTCACATTTTGTTTTTGGCGCAGTTTATGAAACTGCTTGGGAAGTTCGAGTTGTTTTATAGTCATGATTCTTTCGCCTGTATTTTTAAGGCAGGGTGCTTTTGAAGCGGCCGGCAATATGGGTAACCGTTGCAACACGTTATTACGCAAGCACCCTGCCTTAAAAATACAGTTGGAAATTACGATGCCCCCATCTTTATTTCCAAATCCACAGATTCCTGGTCGGGTGTTGTGTCGGTTGACGGCCTTATTTTTTGTTTTTTGCAAATAAACCTCAACAAACAATCAAATTTAACTGTTTTTACATTGTTTATTGACAAATTATTTATTTTGTGTATCTAAAGATAAGTCTAAATCGCCAAAGGATATTTTCAGATTGTTTCTTGACACCCAAAAGAATTTTAAGGTAACGGGCTTACCCCAAAAGGCAAAAGGGTAATACGCTAAAAACCGCGTATTACCCTTTTAAAAGGTATAAAGGTTAAGGCATAAGGCTTAAATCTAATGGCAATAAGGCTTTAATGGGAAAGGAAAAGATTTAAAGGAAAAAATGACAAGAACGCTCGCGTTCTTGTCATTTTTAAAAGGCTGCCGCGAGAACTACCACGACTGACACCTTAAAGTCAAGAAACAATCTGAAAATATCCTTTGGCGATTTCCCTTTGCCTCCCTATGAAGTTGCGCTCTATCCTAATATGGAATATCCATAACAACTACGGGTAGTGCAATGAATGAGATCGAATTTGAAAAACTACATGACGCCCTTCGCCGATTTAAAAATATTCATCCCCGTTGGGGGAGTATTTTGGTATTTCTGATTGGCCGTTGCGATGGTTTTGTGGAAACCATGACGTTAGACGGTGAAAAAACCAACGAATACCTGATGGAAAAAACCTTGGAGCTGCTGAATTCATTACCTGAAGATGCAACAGACTCCGTTATTACCGACCTGATCGCCGGAGAATTTGATGGTTGGTACATGACCGCACTTGGTCACGATGACAGTTGGGATCTCACGAAGCAATCTTATCAAAACTGGACCAAATCAAACCATATTTCCGAAGCCTTGATTTCCTCGCAACCGCATATTCCTTTTATTCAGGCACGTTCCTACCTTAATTGCTTGTTGGGTCAGGAGTACAGCTAATGACCAATTTAGATTGGATGCTTTTATGCGGATCAGCAGGTGCCGTCGCTTTATGGTTGATTGGCCGCAAGCTTTCCTCAAATCAAGATTTACCCAATCAAGTTATCACGGAAACCCCGACAGAGCCGTCTGTTGTACATGACAAGTTTCGCATTCTTGATGCTGAGACATTGATTTACGAACTTGGCCTAAATCCGTCCATCAACGAAATTAAAAGGCAATTGGGCATTACCGATGAGAATTGGCTCAAAGACGGCCTGCCTTTAATTCATAATTTTATTACTTTGGTGCAGCGTCTTCCTGCATCGGAATCCCACCACCATGCCGGAGACGGGGGATTGGTGAAACATTCGCTCAACGTTGCTGCTTATGCACTTATTGCTTCTACTGCCCGCAGTTGGCCACCCGGAGCCAAAACAGAGGACATTGCCCGGCTGAGTGCAGTATGGCGATACGGTATCCTGACCGCAGCTATGCTGCATGATATTGGCAAAGTCATCACTACCTTCGAGATCCCGCTTCATAAAACAGCAGATGACGAATATCCAATTATTTGGCAGCCGGATACCGGCCACATGGCAGATGGAGACAGAAAGTTTTACAAAGTTCTGTTTCCCGATACAAAAACGGCTTATTCCGTTCACAAAGGACTGGGATGGATATTCTTTCAGCGCATCGTGCCCAAACATGCCAGCAGCTGGATATCAGACAGTGATCCGAATTTGATTAACACATTGCGTGCGTACCTTAGTGGCAATGATGAAACCTCAGCCTTGGCCGATGTTATTCGTAAAGCAGATATGCAGTCGGTGGCTTTGGATTTGAAAGCTGGATCCCGCCAGCGCTTTGCAACAGCAAAACGCCGACCGTTCAACGAAATCATCATGGACTCATTGATAGAGATGTTGGAAGAGCGCGGTGCATATTTCAGCATTGCTACAACCGCTGGCGGGGATTTGTTTTTTAAAGACGGCGTGGTGTACATGATGGCCAAAAACGTTCCTGATATGGTGCGCAATTTTCTGAATGCCCACCATCCTGAATTAGCCAAATCTTTCCCAAGTGATAACCAGCGGATTTTTGACACTCTGCTTGAGTACGGCCATGTGGAATCAAACATTTTTGATGTAGGGCGAGCCGTTAGCAACATTGTTGTTACATTTGCGAAAAATGACGGAGAAATCAAAACTTACCCGTTTACCGTACTTAAATTCCGCCCCGAAACACTCTTTCCAAAAGGTGTACTGCCGACAGAGTTTTCAGGTGCACTACAAGAAGTAGATGCTCCGACCAAACGCCAATTTATGATCTCTGAAACTGCACGGGATGATACTGGCACCGAACTGGCAAAACAAATAACTGACACAGAAAATAAAGATATCCAATCCGATATTCAAAGCTATATTCCTGAAGACTATTCCATCCCCGCACCTCCTAAGGCAAGATCATCTTCTGTGACAGCTATTTCTCCAGCACAGGAACAGGCGAATTGTGCCAATATTGACCATTTCCTTAATAGTCACAACCTATTGTCTGATCTTGACACAGGGGAAACCGCTGAAATAGATGGAACAGATACCAAACTGACAGAGATGGGGCAGCCAACAATACATGCGAAATCTATTCCAAAAACCAAACCTAAGCCCAAAGCCAAGCCCGCCGCCAAAACACAATCGCCAGTTGTCCGAGCTACCTCATCCCAATCAAGCTCTAAACAGCTGGAAAAATTACTGGAAACCAAAACTGAATCGAATTTACCTGAACAAACCACATTATCGAGCATTTCGGATACTCAGAAAGACACAGACAATGCGGCTGGAAAAGCAGTTGAGAATAATGATCTACTGGATTACTCCCAATCTGCCCAGGCCGGCCTTGATGAAATCTTAGCAGAGCAACAGGATTTGCCCGATAAAGCACCGCGAGCAGTTACAGTGCATCAGGCTGTAAAAACCGATGAATATACACAAGACAATGCTCCTGACGCTATTGATGCGCTGAAAGAGCAAACTTTGTTGAAAAAAGCCGATGGCAATCGATTTCTGAACTGGTTGGCTACCGGTCTTGCCGACGGCACCATTTCCGTGAATGAAAACAACTCACCAGTACATTTTGTTGAAAAAGGAATGTTACTTGTCACGCCTGAAATTTTCAAAATGTATGCTCATGGATTTTTCAATAAAAACAATCCTAAATGCCCCGGTAAAAAAGCTCAAGACGCTTTTTTAGCGTTGGGAATCAACGAACGAACCCGTCGTACCGGTATTTATTCTGCGCGAATAGACGACAAACACCTGTTTACCTGCTTTTTGATACCTGAAGCCAGGCTCCACTACTTTATAAATGTCAGTCGCCGCCCAGCCAATAATATTGACCTTCAAATCACCGAAAGTAATTTCAAGCGGAGATAGAGTATGAGCATAGTTTATGAAGCTACGGAAAACGTTTACCGAAAGCCGTATGAATTCCGTAGTGCACTGGCCTATTCAGCATCCGCATTTGCCATAGCGATGATGCCGGTTCCTGAAAATGCCCGGATGATAACCATATCCGCACTAGCGTTGTTGGCAGGTAGTCGTTATTTACAAGGCAGGCGTATTCGACGTTATAGAAAGAATCTTCGCACCCTACCCTATTACGCGATGACGCCGAAAGACATACCGGTTTCTCATACTGGCCAGTTTATAGGGCGCGGTTTTGAGTGGACATCGACGCATACGCAGCGGCTCAAAATGGCCCGGATGGAAAAAACAAAAAAAGAGCTGATTGACGATAGTAAATTATATACATGGGCTAGAAATCATGAAAACCGACACAGCGGTCAAGATTGGCTGTCTAAAATCACCAAGAAAAATGCTTGGTGGAATCCTGTTTCGCCCTTGCCCCCATTAGAAGGTAAAACTGAAATTCACGGTGTAGAGCCAAACGAACGTGATATTTGGATGGATCTAGGTAGTCGTGTCGGTCATATGTTAGTTGAAGGGACAACCCGGGTTGGCAAAACACGTTTTGCTGAAATCCTGATTAATCAAGATATTGCTCGTGGCGATGTTGTAATCACCGTTGATCCCAAAGGTGATGCCGAATTGATGTTGATGCATTATCTGGCAGCAAAAAAATATGGGCGCCCATTTTACTTGTTCCATCTTGGCTATCCCGAATTGTCATGCCGTTACAATCCTATCGGCCGTTATACACGAATAACGGAGGTAGCAACCCGTATGGCTAATCAACTACCCGGTGATGGCCAAGCTGCATCGTTCAAAAATTTTGTATTCCGATTCGTTAACGTGCTGACCAAATTAATGGAGGTGCTATCCATCAAGCCAAGTTTTATCGAGCTGTATAACTCGGCTATCAATATTGAAAAAATTGCCAACCAATACTTCGAGAAACTACTAGATGAGGGGCACCCGACTTGGCGAAACGATTTTGAAGAAATGACGTTCCAAGGAACTAAGCAAAAAGCCCAAAAAACCGGACGCAGTGAATATGTGATGAGACTGATGGAGTATATTGGTGAACTGAATTTACGAAATGAGTTATTCGATGCAGTTTCCGGCGTTTTAAACAACGATCGGACTTATTTCGATAAATTGGTCAGTTCGCTTTACCCATTGCTGGAAAAACTGACAAGCGGTGACATTTCTAAGTTGATTAGTCCTGATGTGGATGATTTGACCGATCCTCGTCCAATTTTAGATTGGGCTAAAGCAATCGGTGAAAATGCTGTCGTTTATGTAGGTTTGGATGCACTAACCGATCAACAAGTAGCCACCGCAGTCGGCAACTCTATGTTTGCCGACATGACTTCACTTGGTGGGCAAATGTATAAATACGGTGTCGGTTATGGCGAATCCGGAAAATCTGCAAAACGCTTCATTAATATTCACGCAGACGAATTTAACGAGACAGCCGGTGATGAATTTGTACCTTTACTAAATAAGGCCGGTGGAGCAGGCTTCCGCGTTACTGCCTATACCCAAACCAAAGAAGATATTGAATCCCGTGTGGGTTCTGTATCCAAAGCTCATCAAATGATCGGCAACTTCAATACATTGGTAATGCTTCGTGTTCAAAATCTAGTAACAGCCGAACTGATGACGGCGCGGCTCCCCAACATTGAAATAGTAAAAACCACCCAATCATCCGGTGTAAACGATATGTCTTTCTCATCACCGAACGGTTTGTTTGGTTCTAAAAACGAGGATAAACACAGTATCGAATCCATACCCCTGTTAGAGCCGGCTGAACTGATGTCACTTCCAAAAGGGCAAGCATTTGCTTTGATGGCAGGCGGTCGTCTATTCAAATTGAGACTACCGCTTCCGCTTCAAGATCCTAATGAAGAAATTCCGGAAAACTTACAAATCTTGGCCACTAAAATGCGTGAAAAATACCGCCTGAACCAGTCGGCCAATGAAGAAGGAGATGTTTTTGTAGAGGGCAAACGATATGCCTAACCGATCCCCCACTTTTTTATCAGAAAGCCTGAGTCTTCGCTTTTTACTAAGCCCCTTTAAACACGCATTTGTTGCTTTGCTGATAGTGTTATTGACATTCGGAGCTTCGTTAATTATCCATGGTACCTACCAGCATCAGAACCTGTTAGCGGCCGAGCTGGAAATGACTTTGCGAATTTTTGCAAACAAAGAGGGGGGGTTTCATACCGCAGTTGCACGCTATGTTTATCAAGGATTTCATTGGTTTTTTTTTGAAATAAGCGGTATAGACAAATATTTCAATCATGGACCACAGAATTCAATAGATGCGTATTTGTTCGGTACACTGAAACAACATCAAGATAAATTGCATATTTTGGACCAGACTTTGAAGATTATTTCTGTACGGTTAGGCAATCTAGCTGCATATTTGCCCCTACTGATAATCTTAGTGGCTGCCTCTCTTCACGATGGATTGATGCAACGGAAAATCCGTCAAGAAAATGCTTCAAGAGAATCATCAGTTATTTATCATCTTTCAATATACTGGCGATTCGGCTTAATTTGGACATCGACAATGCTTTATCTGTGCCTGCCAGTAACCATTCCACCATTGGTATTACTGTTTCCTATCGGGTTACTTTGCGTACTTGTATTTACGCAAGCCAAATACCTGAAAAAATACTTATGACAAGGAGTTTGGTGTGCCAACATTTTGATACAAATAAAAAAATCTCTTGACTAACATTTAAATACTGAATTAATATAAATTCACTATCTAAAAAATGTGTATTTGATGCACATTAGCGCACATCTCCGCGCACTTAAAAGGCATTCGTTTAATATTAATGACCTTTTCTCTCTCAATCCATAATTAATGGATTTCAGACTTAAAATCAACCTGATCACACTCATAAACATAATATACATTATGCGAACATCGCCAACTCATTTTCAGAACGTTTTCTCAAAATCTATAAATACACGATTTTTAGTATAACTATGAAGTTCGTTAATATTGCTGTTATTGTTCGCATATCGCCAATTTAATCTCGGCGTAATTCCTAGAAAACTCAGTTTATTGTGCCAGAGGCTTAAATTGGTAACTACTGCATTATCTGTACGATGACGGTCGGTAAAGACGTAATGTTTTCCATCAAAGCGTTCATTGTAGTGATTGATGATAAGGCGGCTATTGAAATTTTCACCCCAAATTTGCCCCCAACCTAAGTAACCTCCTATCCGTTTGGAGCTGCTGCCTGCGAAATTTTCAACTTTGTCACGCGCATAATTCAAACCTCCTAAGAAATAGGTTTTATCATTCATCAGGTAGGTCGCCCCAAATCCAATCTGATAATCTTTCCCTTGTCGTTTGGTATATGCATAATCTTTTTGTGCAAAGGTTCCGTTGGCAGATAGACGTAAATTTGGTTTTATCCAACGTGAAACACCTAAATCTACACCTGTACGCGTGTAATAAGGATGATTTCCGTAGCGACGCTTTTCTAAAAATGGCATAACAAAACTATCTGTTTTAAAACTTTTATTTTTATAACCAAGACTGACCTTTGCTGTTTGATCATCATAATCATGATTATTCCAATAGCTAACACCATCGACATCGCCTGAAAGAGCAAAATAATGGTTGTTTTTAAGATTGATATCTCGATCAACGGATAGGGCGTAGGTAAAACCATGCCCTTTTTGTGGCAGATAATCAGAATTTTTTTCAAAAGCCAAGTTACCAAACTGAGGAAGATGAATTTCACGCTCAGCTGAAACGTTGTTGATATTGTTGTCTTGGGTGTAACTCAGACTGCCTGAAAATTGCCATTTATTTTGCCCCATAGCGTTTTCATAAAGGGCAATAGTAGGAAGGACATCTTCTGGTAAACCTTGCTTTTTGGCGGCATCAAATTCATGTTGTGAATTACGGGTTTGCTTATCCTCATAAAGCATAGCAGCTAAGTCTAGACGGACGGCAACAAGATTAGGATGTCGAACAAGAATATTACGGTAAAGTGTAATGGCTTTTTGATGTTTTCCTTGCGAACGCCAAATTGCGCCTTGCGCATAATCCAATAAAATTGGGTCATACCCATCCCATTTACGATATATAGGCAAGAGCTGCTCTGCAGCAATATAGTTTCGCGCTTGCAATGCTTGATTTAACAAAGGTTCGGCCAGCTCTGGTTGTTTGGCTAGATCATCTAATGTCAATGTTTGAGTATGCTCATTCAAAGAAGCCTTGACACCATTCAAAAGGGAGGTGCCTACCTCCGGTGGTTTAGGAATGGCCATTTCTTGGATTCTTTCCATCTGGCGATCGGCTTCAGTTTCAGGGTTAGCAATGGTTTCGGCAGTAACCATTATGGGAAATAATATGCCCGCAATAAAAATGAATTGATTAGATTTCATGAGTATATTTTTCAGAGAATTCAGGATATTTTAAGTTGCCCCTCCAATTGTGCTAGAGGGGTTTGCTTGGAAAATAATAAGCAGCAGATGCAAAGCTTCTGCTGCTTATTTCTTTGGGTAAGCGTCTTAGCGTTTGCCGATGAAACCGATATTGTTTTCGCCATGGCTGGTAGTGATTTTTAACAAACCACCGACTTCTTCAGCATTTGGACCGGCAAAACGTACGTTACCTTGACCATAAATTACTTTATTTTCACCTGGATTTTTTCCTTCCATCCAGACAGTAACATTTTGAGCAACTTGGCTTCTACCCACTAGAGAAACTTTTTGGCCTGCGCTTGCAGAAGGCATTCCACTCCCTGTTTTTACATTACCGCTGGCAAAATATACATTACGTTTGTCATCTAGGCGACGGTTGGTAATCTCGCCATTAAAGGTAACGTTATTGCTTAAAACAGTATTATTGTAAGCTATATCTGGTTCATGGAACTGCGCAGTCATGTTCATTATGCCGTCTTGTTTACCATCTCGGCTAGAATAGGCAACGCCTGTATATTTGGCAGATAAACCTTTTTTAGTCTTCATGTCATAGACATTGGCAACTATACCATTTTCAGTAGCAACTCGGTCGAAAATGCCGATGTTAAAAGGATTATTGAGTCCATAAGTGCCATCGCCATTTTTATAGCGCCATGCATTTAATGAGAGATATTGTTGATTGAAGCCATTGGCTTGTCCAACGTCATAGGTATAAATCGCACGAATTTCATTTGTCTTGCCATAGTTTAATGCACTGAACATTTCGGCAATTACACGTTTATTTTGGAATGCACCGAATGCTTTATTGTCATCAATACCGACATGGACTGAATATAAGGATACCTGCGTCATTTGTCCGTTATCGGCTACAATTTTTAGGCTGCCATCTTTTTGTGTAACCATAAAGTAGCTACCTGGTGCGAAGTGATATTGCTTGCCAGCAGACCATCCTAATGCTTTGAGTGCCTCTGCACGTTCCGGATGGGTTTTTGCTGATTCTGCACTAACTTCAAATGTAGTTGATTTTTTTAATGTAAAACGATATGCATATTCACCGTTTTGGTTAACATATAATTCATCGTCTGGATTATTGTTAAAATAACGATTTAAAGAATGTGCATATTGATAACCGCTGCTGGGTTCGGTAGTTACAGTCCATACAGGATTATTATTTGCATCTAATTTGTATTTCACGTCTGTTAATACACGGCGGCCTTTATCCAATTCAGTTTCATTATCGGCATTAGTAGCAAAATTATTAAACCATTTTGTATAACGGCTACCGCCTACACTATCTAATTCTAGCTTGCTGGCAGTTTGATCTAAGATGTTAACGCTCCTGCCATTTTTAACTAAGATGCCATTTTTATTGCGTTTATCTACACCAATCAGATTTTTTGCACTTAATGGCGTATCAATCTCATCATAACCGGCTCTCTTCGCAACATAACCATCTGTATAGTTAGTAAAGTAACGCGTTGCTACGCCCCCTAATATCACTGTTTGAGGGCGCAAAAGTTTAGTTTTATCTTTTCTATAAGCGGATGTCAAAAGATGAGAGGTAGGATAATCATGTGGACCTTTAGCTGTCTCTAATAATGGAGTCGCACCTAAGTTATTTGCAATGAAGCCGGTGTTCACTTCAGTTTGATTAAATTGTTCAGTTTTTATTACATCACTTAGTTTTAGTGTGGTCAGTTTATCCTGAATGCCTTTATTTAATAATGATGTTTCTTTGTTGATGTTAGTTTTATTATCCTTATCGGTATTGCCCTTATCGGTATTGCCCTTATCGGTATTGCCCTTATCGGTATTGCCCTTATCGGTATTGCCCTTATCGGTATTGCCCTTATCGGTATTGCCCTTATCGGTATTGCCTGTATTGATATTATTGGATGCTATAGACAGATTTCTTGCTGAATCTGATACTTCATTCGAACTGCTACAAGCTGCCAAAACTGCAGCACAAATACCTGTTAATACAAAATGGATAATAGGCAATTTATTCTGAGTACGCATAAATAATCCTCATTTAGTTGAAATGATCTTTATTTAATTTAAAGTCTTTTTAAGTGATAAGACTAGATATAAACAGTATTTATAATAATGTATTATTATAAACGAATACAAATACACTTACTTAATTAAATTTTGTTAAATATGGTAAATATAATTACTGCTTCTTGAGTCTGCCAGATAGTTTTTAGTTTCCATAACGATCCCTTAGGAGCAGTTCCTGCAGGGTAAAAAGTACCTATAAATATATTAATGACTGATGTACTAATACATTAACCTTATGAATTTTGTAATTTTTCTTGACTAAAGTAAATAGACTAAACTATGATTCAAACGATATCATAAAATTTTGTATCCAAGTACATTTGCATATACCTAGATACACACTCTCCTCTTCTTCTAAATATTAATAACTATCTCAGGAAATTCATTTTTTGATGAATTTGTCGTTTAAATATGACTGGTTACGTTTATTAATATAATACACATTATATTTATCATGCTTCATATTGATATACTCCAACAAAAAATTTCCAACGAAGATTATCGACGCTTGATTATTGGTAACAGCAAAGATTTTAGTGAAAACGAATCAAATCTCTTGCATGAAATCCTAAACAAGTTTGAGTTTGATGTCATACAGGAACAAGCACTGGTCCAGGCTGTTATGCAGCAGGTTCGGTTTGACCCTAATGCGTTTCATATCGACAGCGACGATGAGGATATAACTGGAATTTGCCCGCACTGCATTAATCCGCCCATGCCCCCGCTGCGCGATTATTTAGCGTGGCGTGAGATGCGTGGATAACTTATTGAAAAGATTATTATGCTGCAAACAGACAACCTTAGCGCAGATCGGACGCAACGTATTATTACGGCGCAGAATCTTTCTTCCCAAGAAGAATTGTTAGAACGCGCCCTGCGTCCGAAAACTTTAAACGATTATATTGGGCAAACCAAGGCGAAAGGCCAGTTGGCCATTTTTATTCAAGCGGCTAAAAAACGTGGCGAAGCTTTGGATCATACGCTTTTGTTTGGCCCCCCCGGATTGGGTAAGACGACGTTGGCACATATTATTGCGAAGGAATTGGGAGTCAATCTGCGCCAAACCAGCGGGCCTGTTTTGGAACGTGCCGGCGATTTGGCCGCGCTGTTGACTAATCTTGAGCCACACGACGTTCTTTTTATTGATGAAATTCATCGTTTAAGTCCTGTTGTAGAAGAAATACTCTACCCTGCTCTCGAAGATTACCAACTCGATATAATGATAGGCGAAGGTCCTGCCGCAAGGTCGGTAAAAATCGATTTGCCACCGTTTACGCTGATTGGTGCTACTACCCGTGCAGGAATGCTTACTAATCCGTTGCGCGACCGTTTCGGTATTGTTTCACGGTTGGAATTTTACGAAGACAAAGATTTGGCAACGATAGTCAGCCGTTCGGCACAATTGCTGCAACTGAACATGGGTAGCGACGGTGCAATGGAAGTAGCCAAGCGCAGCCGGGGAACGCCGCGCATTGCCAATCGCTTATTGCGTCGTGTGCGTGATTATGCAGATGTAAAAAACAATGGCGTTATTGATGCTGAAATTGCCGATGCCGCCTTAATTATGTTGGACGTTGATGCACAGGGGCTGGATGTGATGGACAGAAAGTTTTTGGAAGCTATCCTGCACAAATTCGGAGGCGGGCCGGTAGGATTGGATAACATAGCGGCTGCAATCGGCGAATCAACCGATACGATTGAAGACGTTATCGAACCCTATCTGATTCAACAGGGATTTTTGCAGCGTACGCCCCGCGGACGTGTGGCAACCGAACGTTCGTATCTGCATTTCGGATTGAAAATTACGGAATAATGCGGGTTTATAAACATTTAAAATAAAAAAGGCCGTCTGAAAACTGTTTTCAGACGGCCTTTTAGATACTTGAACTAGATTAGAAATCCAATTCCGCTTTCAGCCAATAAGTACGCGGCATGCCGACGACGGCGAAGCTGCGGTCGTATTGGCCGCGCTGTACCTGCCAGTAGTTTTTGTTGAACAGGTTTTCCACCGAACTGCTGACGGTCAAGGTATTTTTGCCCAGCTTGGTTTTGTAGCGCGCGCCTACGTCAACCAAGGTATAGGACGGCAGTTTATATTGGCGTTCAGTATCTTGGAAAGACTTACCGTAGTATTGGATATTGCTTTTCAAAGTCAGACCTTGGACAAATGGCGTATCCCATTCGATACCTGCTTTGGCAATAACACGCGGGCTAGCAACCTGATTACCATTTGTTAAAGTATTATTGTAACGCGGATAATCCTTCAACTGCGCTTTCAGATACATAATGCCAAAGCTCGGACGAAGGGTTTTATTCATCAGGTTGGCATACGTATTAAACTCAACACCACGGTTGATTTCTTTACCATGCTGCTCTTGCGTATTGCGCCAATAACCCGGACGGACGATTTGGAAAGCGTTCAGGCTGGTTACAACATCACCCCAGTTTTTTCGTACACCCATTTCAATCTGTTTGCTGACACGAGGTTTGGACATTTCTCCAGTATCCTCGTTAGTCGCACCCGGTTCCAAATCTTGCATATAGTTTCCATACACTACCATACCGGTATTAGGCACCCAAGCCGCTGCAAACATCGGACTGAATCGTTTTTTGCTGAACTTCACAGTAGAAGAGCGGCGGTTTGCATCAGTTTTTGCATTGCCTGTCAAATTTGGATGAGCAGTTTGTTTTACCCATTGATAACGTCCGCCCAAGGTTAAACGGATAGTATTATCCGCGAAACCCAAAGTATCGGATATTGCAAGGCTGGGAGTCTCATAAGTCGTATGCTCTGTGCCTTGTATATTGGCAGGATTGTTGCGGTGGGTAATAGGGAAAACAGGGTTGTAGATGTTGGTATCCAAGGCATCGCCGTTGCGCGTTCCCTGATCGTGGTCGCGGTGTCGTTTAATATAATCGAATGAGGTAGCCCAATTGTGAACAACCGGACCGGTTTCAAATTCACCACGCGCTTTCAAATTACCGCTTGTTGTGCGTGAAAGGAATTCAAACGGTTGTGCGGCCTGCGCCGTGTAATTACCTAAATTACCGCCTTTTGCACGATTTTTCATGAGCAGTTGTGTAAACGAACCTTTATACACAGACTCCATATAACCTAAACCACCACTAATCTGCATATTGTAGTCAGTATCGTATTCGAAAGTCAGTGCATTCGTCATGGTCTTAGTTGTTTGCTCCTGCCAAGACGGGACAAGCAGGGTTTTGCCGCTCGGTGCGGCAGGCATGGCAAAGTTAAGATCCTGCATTTCATGAATACGCGCACGACCTCCCTCTGTATTACGGTGGTTATACATCGAATCGAAAGACAGACGTAATTTCTCACCACGATAATCAGTATTTAATGCAAATTCCTGATTATCTTCCTTATAACCTTTACGGGCGGTTTCACCTTTGCGGTATTTACCATTGAAACGGATGCCAAACTGTTTGTTTTCACCAAAACGCTGACCGATATCGATTGCGCCTTCGGTACGATTTTTACTGAAAACCGCTAAACCGATTTTTCGGTTGCCTTCATCGGATGCTTTTTTGGTTTCGATGTTGACAGAAGAACCTGCTGCACCTTCAGGGTCCATACCGACAGTGGAACTTGAAGCACCTTTAATCAACTGTGCAGAAGAAACGCCGGCAGTCGGGGTGTGGTAATAAGAATAAAGACCTGCCAAGCCATTGATACTAAACTGGCGGGCATCAAGTTGCAAACCACGGACATAGACGCCTTGAATGGTGTTGCTTTCACCGCCGAACTGCATGGTAGAGGCATCGTTCTTGGCGATTGTATCGACTAATGTACGGGATGCGTTGTTTTCCAATACTTTTTCATCGTAATTGACAACCGTAATCGGCGCTGTGAAAGCATTGGCTTTACCAAGTAGTCCCAAGTTCACACGGTCGCGCAAGTCGCCGTCGCTGGCGATGGAGTAAGAACGGGCGGCTTTGACGCGTTTGGCGTCGGCGCGGACTTCCACTTGCTGCAATTCCGTCTGCTGCGCATTGGCAGCGGTGGTTGCGGCTGTTTCTTCTGCCGCATAAGAGAATGCGCTCATAATCAAGAGCGGCATCAAGGCTAATCTACTTTTCATATATTCCTTCGAATGTCTAAAATTTTGAGTTGTTTTATTGAGTTAACGTAAAAAATCACAAAGTAATTTTGCTTTGGAATTATATTTGATAACATTCCGCTTTTCTATAACAATGAACAATAATTGTTTTTAAAAATAAAAAATACAACACCAAGTAAAACGGTTTTTAAGCAGATAATGCTAAAAATTGTACCTTATTCACTTAAATATATTCATATTTTATAAACTGCCTCTTTTCAGACGGCCCCACTACACAACTGAAACATACCAATATGCAAAAATGGCAAATCGAGCTTTATTCCACGCCGTCTTGGCTGTTACAGACCTTGTTGATGGTCGCCGCTGCCTCGGCGGTGATTCTGTTTTTGGCGCGCAAAACGCGCTTCGGGCGCGAGTTCGCCTATATCCTGCGGCTTTGCCTGACGCCGAAAAGCGCGGTCAAAGTCTTGCTGCTGATTACGGCGATGATTACGCTGCTGCTGACCGAAGTGCGGCTGAATGTATTGAGTACCTTTATGTCCAAAGGGCTTTACGACTCGATGCAGGATTTGAACGCCTCCGCGTTTTGGATGTTTGCAGCGATGAACGCGGGCGTGGTGCTGGTGCGGGCGTTTAACAACGTCGTCAACGACTTTCTCGATCAAGGCTTGGCGATTAAATGGTCGGAGCGGCTGAATGAAGTGCTGACAATGCGCTGGCTTGCCGACAAAAACTACTACCGCCTGCAAATGCGCCGCCATGCGCCGGACAACATCGACCAGCGTATCCAACAAGATGCGCAGGATTTCATCGCCTCGACTATCGAATTTGTGCGCGGCATGGTCAATTCGGTCGTTACTTCGCTGGAATTTGCCGTTGTTTTGTGGGGCTTGGCGGGCATCCTGACCGTGTTCGGCTTCGACATTCCGCACGGCATCGTTTGGTTTGTCTATATGTTTGTGATTTTGGCGACCTTTATCGCCATGTGGATAGGCAACCCGTTGATTCGTTACAACTATGAAAACGAAAAGCTCAACGGCGACTACCGTTACTCCCTCATCCGCGTGCGCGACCACGCCGAAAGCGTAGCGTTTTACAGCGGCGAACAACACGAACACGACCAGCTTGCCGACCGCTTCAAAGCCATCATCCGCAACCGTTGGCGCATCGCCCGCCAAAGCGTCTGCTTGAGCGGCTTTAACGACATGTTTACCAACGGAATCAAGCTCTTCCCCATTATTTTGCAAGCCCCGCGCCTGTTTGCCGGACAAATCAAAATCGGCGACATCCAGCAGACCGTCCAAGCCTTCGCCCGACTGCAAAACGCCCTGTCCTTCTTTCGGATGTTCTATAACAAATTCACCGCCTACCGCGCCCGACTGGAGCGTCTGTACGGCTTTTTGCTGAGTACGGAAGAACAACACAGCGCGCAGCAACCCGACATTACCGAAGTTTCAGACGACCTCTCGCTGAAAAACGTCGCCCTGTTCCGCCACAACGGCGAAATCCTGTTGAGCGGCATCAACGTCAACCTCAAAAGCGGCGATTCCCTGTTGATACGCGGCCCGAGCGGTTGCGGCAAAACCTCACTGCTGCGCGCGCTGGCGGGGCTTTGGCCGTTTGGCAGCAGCGGTAAAGTCAGCCGTCCGCCGCATCAAGACATCCTCTTCCTGCCGCAACGCCCGTACACGGCGCAAGGCAGCCTGCGCGACGCGATTTGTTACCCTAACATCGACAAACAGCATCCCGAACTAGCCGAAGCCATGAATACCTGCCGCTTAGATTATCTCGTTGATAAATTAGACAAAACCGACGACTGGCAACATAAACTCTCCCCCGGCGAATTGCAACGCGTTGCCTTCGTCCGCGCCCTGCTCTCGCAGCCCAAAGTCATCCTGCTTGACGAAGCCACTGCCGCCTTGGACGAACCGACCGAAGCCCTGCTCTACCGCGCCTTGAAGCAAAAACTGCCGCAGAGCATCATTATCAGCATCGGCCACCGCAGCACGCTCAACGAGTTTCACGATTTCCGCCTTGATGTCGGCAACGCAGTTTGCGATTGAATGTAAAGCGACGAGGTCGTCTGAAAACCCGCAAGGGTTTCGCCAAAACGAGCGTAGCGAGTTTCGCTAAAACTTTTTCAGACGACCTTTCTGCTAAAATCCCACTCTCAAATAAAAGGGAAACCCGCCATGCACGAAATCAAATGCCCGCACTGCCACACCGCGTTTACCGTCAACGAAGCGAGTTACGCCGAAATCCTGAACCAAGTCCGCACCCAAGAATTTCAAACCGAAATCCACGAACGCCTGCAACAGGCGCAGATGCAGTTTCAAAGCGATATGCAGCTTGCTCAAGCGCAGGCGCAAAATCAGTTCGACAAAATCCTAGCCGACAAAAACCACGAAATCGCCGCCCTATCCAACCAAATCAACGCCTACGAAAAAGACAGCAAACTCGCCGCCGCCGAAATCGAAGGTCGTCTGAAAGCGCAAATCGCCGAACAAGATAAATTGATTGCCGAACTGAAAGCGCAGGCAAAATCGCTGGAAACGGCGAAAAACATGGAAAAAGAGCTGGAAATCACCAAAGCCGTTGCCGAAAAAGAGCGCGAATTGGGTAATCTGAACACGCAGCTTATGCTGCAATCCAAAGAAAACCAGTTGGAAAAACAAAGCCTGCGCGAAAAATACGAAGCCGAACTCAAACAAAAAGACGAAACCATCGCCTTCTACAAAGACTTCAAAGCTAAACAGTCCACCAAAATGATAGGCGAAAGCCTCGAGCAGCACTGCGAAACCGAATTCAACCGCATCCGCACCACCGCCTTTCCCCAAGCCGTCTTCAGCAAAGACAACGACGCCAAAACCGGCAGCAAAGGCGACTACATCTACCGCGAAACCGACGAAGAAGGCAACGAAATCATCTCCATCATGTTCGAGATGAAAAACGAAAACGACGAAACCGCCACCAAAAAGAAAAACGAGCACTTTTTCAAAGAGTTGGACAAAGACCGCAGAGAGAAAAACTGCGAATACGCCGTCCTCGTCTCACTCTTGGAAGCCGACAGCGAACTCTACAACAACGGTATCGTCGATGTATCCTACGCCTACCCGAAAATGTACGTCGTGCGCCCGCAATTCTTCATCCCCATCGTCTCCCTGCTGCGCAACGCCGCGCTCAATTCATTGAAATACAAACAAGAATTGGCACAAATGCGCGCGCAAAACATCGACATCACGCATTTTGAAGAAGACTTGGACAAGTTCAAAACCGACTTCGCCCGCAATTACGAACTCGCCAGCCGCAAGTTCCAAACCGCCATCGACGAAATCGACAAAACCATCAGCCACCTGCAAAAAACCAAAGAAGCCCTGCTTTCTTCGGAAAACAACCTGCGCCTCGCCAACAACAAAGCGACCGATTTGACCGTCAAAAAATTAGTGCGCAAAAACCCGACCATGAAGGCCGCCTTTGCCGCGTTGGAGAAAAAAGAGGATTGAGGCCGTCTGAAAACTGCCGAACCCAATCCATTATTTTTAATTTGGAATATACAAATCATGAAAACCTACCTCGTCGGCGGCGCCGTCCGCGATTATCTTTTAGGTTTGCCCGTCAAAGACCGCGACTGGGTGGTCGTCGGCGCCGACGCGCAAACCATGCTGACGCAAGGCTTCCAGCCGGTCGGCAAAGATTTTCCCGTGTTCCTCCACCCCGACACCCACGAAGAATACGCCCTCGCCCGTACCGAACGCAAAACCGCCAAGGGCTATGCCGGTTTCAGTTTTCACGCCGACAAAGACGTTACGCTGGAGCAGGATTTAATGCGCCGCGACCTGACCATCAACGCGATGGCGCAGGATTCAGACGGCCTCATCGACCCCTTCGGCGGACAACAGGATTTGGCGGAGGGCATTTTGCGCCACGTCTCGCCCGCCTTTGCCGAAGACCCCGTCCGCATCCTGCGTACCGCCCGCTTTGCCGCGCGCTACGGGTTTGAAATTGCCGAAGAAACCATGAAACTGATGCGGCAGATGGTGGAAAACGGCGAAGCGGACGCTTTAGTCGCCGAGCGCGTCTGGCAGGAGTTGGCGAAAGGTTTGATGGAAAAAAATCCCCGCAGGATGATTGAAGTGTTGCGCGAATGCGACGCACTCAAAGTCTTGCTACCCGAAGTCGATGCCCTCTTCGGCGTGCCGCAACGCGCCGACTATCATCCCGAAGTCGACAGCGGCATCCATACCATGATGACGCTGCAACGCGCCGCCGATATGGGGCTGACGCTACCCGAACGCTATGCCGCCCTGCTGCACGATTTGGGCAAAGCCAAAACCCCGCCCGACATCCTGCCCAAACACCACGGACACGACCTCAACGGCGTCGAACCCGTGCGCGAAGTCAATCAGAAGCTGCGCGCGCCGAGACACTGCGCCGAGCTTGCCGAACTTGTCTGCCGCTGGCACATCATGTTCCACCAAGTGGGGCAGCTCAAAAGCAAAACCATTCTGAAGGTTTTGCAAAAAACCGACGCCTTCCGCCGCCCCGAACGTTTCGCCGCCGCCCTGAACGTCTGCATTGCCGATACGCAAGGCCGTCTGAACCGCGAACACACGCCCTACCCCCAGCGCGCGCACTGGCTCGCCCTGCTCGAAGCCGCCAATCAGGTGGATTCGGGCAAAATCGCCGCCGAATGCCGCGCGCAGGGAAAAGCCCACCTCATCGCCGACCAAATCGACCGCGCACGGCTGGAACGGATTGCCCCGCTGCAAAAAGCGTATCAACTCGATTCGACAGACCTCAGCCATTATTAATCCGCCGCCAAATGCAGAAAGGCCGTCTGAAACCTTGTTTCAGACGGCCTGATATGATTGGATTTATTGTTTTTTCAAACCCTTGGCCTTCACCGTGGCAATCGTGCCGTCGATGCCTTTCTGTTTAATCAGTTCGGCAAACTGATTGCGGTAAATCGTTACCAGACTCGCACCGTCCAGGCGGATGTTGTAAACCTTGTAAACCGGACCGGATTGGTAAAGCTGATAGGCGACTTCGTATTTCGCGCCGCTTTTGGTCTGGATTTCGGAAAATACGTCGAATTTGTTACCGTTGGCAGTCATTTTCGGCAGCAGCTTCACTTGCGCGTCCGCCGCGCCGACCAAGGCCGAATGCGAATACATGCCGATAATCATCTCTTTGAAGGCATTAATAAATTCGCTTTTCTGTTTGTCGGTAAACTCGCGCCACGGCGCGCCGACCGCCAGCGCGGAAATGCGCTCGTAATCCAGATAACGGTTGGCGTAATTTTCAATCTGTTTGATTTTCTGCTGCTCGCTCAGGGAGCCGTCGCGCGCGATTTTCAATACAGTATCGATATTCTGCTGCGCCTGCACTTGGGCAGGGTGGGACTGGGCGGCAGCATACGGAGCCACGACAGCCATCGGCGCCGCCAATATGAAGGCAGATAAATAACGGTTCATCGTTCATCCTCAAAAGGAAGTTAAAATACGCGCCATTGTAAGGTTTTCAGGATTAGGAAATTTTAACGGAATGTAAAACGAAGAAAGGCCGTCTGAAAACGGCGCATCCGACCTTTACAGACACAACAGGGCTTTTATTTTCAGACGGCCTGAAATATCATGGCTGCCTGACTTACGGAGGACCATTATGCCTTATGTGAACATTAAAGTAACCGGCGGCAGCGAAGCGCCCACCGCCGAGCAGAAAGCCGAATTAATAGCGGGCGTTACCGAGCTGCTGGCGCGGGTATTGGGTAAAAATCCTGAAACGACGGTGGTCGTTATCGACGAAGTGGATATGGAAAACTGGGGGATAGGCGGCGAGAGCGTGGCAGTAAGACGGCGGAAATAACCGTCGCCCCTGCACTTAGGTGCGACACGAATCGACGGCGGCGCACCATGCGGCTTTTTCTTCGCTGCTCAGAAACGATGCGGTAAACGAGTTTTTGCACAGCGTGCGGATGTCGTCTTCCGTCAGTCCGAGGGCGGCGGCAAGCGCGCTGAAATTCCGGTTGATATAACCGCCGAAGTAGGCCGGATCGTCGGAATTTACCGTAATCAGTACGCCGTTTTGCAACATACGGCGCAAGTTGTGTTCGGAAAGATTGCCGACGACTTTCAGCTTCAAATTGCTCAACGGGCACACCGTCAGCGGCATTTTTTCCCGAATCAGCCGCTGCATCAGCGTGGCGTCTTCTTCCGCACGCACACCGTGGTCGATGCGGGAGACTTTCAGCAAATCCAACGCCTCATAAACATACTCAGGCGGCCCTTCCTCGCCGGCATGTGCCACGGTCAGGAAACCGGCTTTCCGTGCGGCGGCAAATACGTTTTGAAATTTGGACGGCGGATGGCCGACTTCGCTCGAATCCAAGCCGACGCCGATGATGTGTTCCTGATACGGCATGGCCTGCGCCAGCGTTTCGAATGCGTCCCCTTCAGACAAATGGCGCAGGAAACACATAATCAGCGCGCTGCTTATGCCCCATTCCTTATGGGCATCGTCGCAGGCGCGGCGGATGCCGTTCAGCACGGTTTCAAACGCCACCCCGCGCGCGGTATGCGTTTGCGGGTCGAAAAAGATTTCGGTGCGGACGACGTTGTCTTCGCGGCATCGCAGCAGGTAGGCGCGGGTCAGGTCGTAAAAATCCCGTTCGTGCAGCAAAACGGCGGCGGCCGCATAGTAAATGTCGAGAAACGATTGCAGGTTGTGGAAATCATAGGCGGCGCGCACTTCGTCCACATCGGCATAGGGAATGCGGACGCCGTTGCGCCGAGCGATTTCAAACATAAGCTCCGGCTCGAACGTGCCCTCGATATGGACGTGCAGTTCGGCTTTGGGTAAGGCGCGGATTAAGGCGGAATGCGGCATGGGTCGGGTTCCTTGCATATCAGGCCGTCTGAAAAATTGTGTTCAAACGGTTTGGGATAATGAAACACCCCGAAACTGCCGTTTCGGGGTGCCGGTTCGGAATCGGTACTGGTGGAGGCGGGGGGAATCGAACCCCCGTCCGAAAGTCCTCTACAAAGCGTTCTACATACTTAGTCTTGCCTATTTGGAAATCTCACCTTCCTTGCGCCGACAGACAGGCTCTCGGAAGGCCAGTTACCTTAAATCTTATTCCCTGCCAAGTAACCCGACAGGAAACCAGTCAATGTAAAATGACGTTGCGGTAGCTTGCGCTACACAGCCCATTGACCAACTGCTGCAACGGCAGGCCTTAAGCGGCCAGTGCGTAAGTTTCGTCGTTTGCGACTATTTAAGTTCAGTGTTTTACGGGAAATCTGAGACCCCGGTATGCCCGCATCTGCTTCGCAACCCCCGTCGAAACCAAGATCGCCCCCAGATATTAGGAAGCACGCATTATACGCGGCTTGCCGCATTTTGCCAACGCGCGGGCGAAAGTTGGAAGCGTTGCCGGAAAACGTTTAAGATACCGCAAAACATTTTTTTCAGACGGCCTCGACAACCGAGGGGCCGTCTGAAAGCGAGGAAACCGAATATGTACGATGTCAACACCCATGACGTGCGCCGCTTTTTCGCCCATGTCTGGCAACACCGCTTCTCACCGCTGCAACTGGACGGCTTGCAGCAAAAGGCCCTCAGAATCATCGAAGCCCATCCCGAATACGGCCCCTATCTGGAAGATATCGAACAATATCTCGATAAGGAGTGGAGGCCGGAAGACGGCGAGGGCAATCCGTTTCTGCATATGTCGCTGCACCTTTCGCTTCAGGAACAGGCCGCCATCGACCAGCCGCCGGGGATACGCGCCATCCATCACCGGCTCTGCGCCCGCCACGGCGGCGACTGGGTGCGCGCTGAACACGAAATGATGGACGCACTGGCGGAAACGCTGTGGGAAGCCCAGCGTTACGGCCGCGGATTGGACGTCAACGCCTACATGACCCGCCTGCGCAAACTCATCGGACTGGGGCCGGAGGAACAGGCACGGATTAATCCGCATGAAGTCGCGTCAAAAAGCGAATGATAAAAGCCGAGTTTCGGATAAATAGATGAAGAGGCCGTCTGAAAATTTTTCAGACGGCCTCTTCATCCGTATCGTCCCGATTACTACCCTACCCTGTAAAACGCCAGGCTTCCGAGCAGGTTCGGCAGATGTCTGACCCGTTTGTTTCCGGCCATGACCGCGCGTTCGAGCACGCGGATATTGTTTTTGGCACACAGCAAATCAAAGTCTTTCAGCGTACACCAATGGATATTCGGCGTGTTGTACCAATGGTAAGGCATCCGTTCGGAAACCGGCATATGGCCGCCCAGCGCAATCTGGAAACGGTTGCGCCAATAACCGAAATTCGGGAAGGTAACCACGGCTTGTTTGGCCACGCGCATCAGGCCGCGCAGTATCATTTCGGTGTTCTGCATCGACTGTATCGTCTGACTCAGCACGATGACATCGAAAGTGTTGTCGCCAAACTCTTCCAAACCCTGCTCCAAATCGGCCTGAATGACGTTCACGCCGCGCGACATCGCTTCGATTACGCTGTCGGTATCGATTTCGACGCCGTAGCCGCTACATTCCTTGTGTCCGACCAGTGCCGCCAGCAATTCGCCGTTGCCGCAGCCCAAATCCAAAACGCGGCTGCCTGCGGGAATCCAGTCGTAAATCAGTTGTAAATCGTCGCGCAGGTTCATGGCTGCAACTCCCGATGGACATGATTCATATAGGTGCGCACGGCACGGATGTAGGCTTCGTCTTCCATCAGGAAGGCATCGTGGCCGTGGAAAGACTTGACTTCGATATACTGCACCGGCTTGGCGGCGGCAATCAGCGCCTTGACCAATTCCTTCGAGCGTTCGGGTGAAAAACGCCAGTCGGAACTGAAGCTGGCAACGAAAAACCGCGCCTGCACGTCTTGCAGCGCCCTAGTCAGATTGCCGCCGAAATCCGCCGCCGGATCGAAATAGTCCAGCGCTTTGGTCATCAGCAGATAAGTGTTGGCGTCAAACTGTCCGGCGAACTTGTCCCCCTGATAACGCAGGTAGGATTCGACTTCAAATTCAACATCGTAACCGTATTGGTAACCGTTTGAACGCAAATCGCGCCCGAATTTTTTGCCCAATCCGTCTTCGGCAAGATAAGTGATGTGCCCCATCATTCGGGCGATGCGCAGGCCGCGGGTCGGCGTTTTGCCCTGGCGCGCATAATGCCCTTCGTTAAAATCGGGGTCGGTCAGAATCGCCTGCCGCGCTACGTCGTTGAACGCGATGTTCTGCGTCGAGAGTTTGGGGGCGGACGCGATAACCAGCGCATGGCGCACACGCTCAGGATAGGAAATCGTCCACTGCAAAGCCTGCATACCGCCCAAGCTGCCGCCGACAACCGCCGCCCATTGCCGGATGCCCAGATAATCAGCCAACAGCGCCTGCGATTTCACCCAGTCTTTAACCGTAACCAACGGAAAATCCGCACCGTAGTCCCGACCTGTTTCGGGATTTTGCGACAACGGGCCGGTACTGCCGTGGCAACCGCCCAGATTGTTCAAGCCGACCACGAAAAACCGTTCCGTATCAATCGGTTTGCCCGGCCCCACCATACTGTCCCACCAGCCCGGGTATTTATCGTCCGCCGAATAACGGCCGGCAACGTGGTGGTTGCCCGACAAGGCATGGCAGATAAGTACGGCGTTGCTTTTTTCTGCGTTCAACATACCGTATGTTTCAATCATCAAGTCGAAACGCGGCAGGTTTTGGCCGTTCTCCAACGGGAGCGGCGTTTCAAACGGGATTTTCTGCGGTACGCCAAACCCCGCAGAGGTATTTTTACTCATGTTTGTTCCAACTGGTGCGGCAAAAAAGTTATTATAGCGGTTTGAAAATGGTTTGTGCGTGGAGCCTGCCACGGTTTCAGACGGCCTTTTTAAACGAAAAACAAACGCCCACGGATTTGCCATGATAGGCCGCCTCTTCCGCCTCTTTTTCTTCTTCGCCCTAATCGCGCTGGTTATCCACCGCCTGTGTAGCCGCCGCCAGAAACGCACCCTGCGCGAAATCGCCTCCATCAGCGCATGGGTGCTGCTCGGAGCGTCTGCCGCAACATTGGTGTGGTATTTGATATTGCTTTATTTCAAACATATTCCGGATTCGTATTGAACAAATGAAAAAAGGCCGTCTGAAACGACTGTAAACACCGTTTCAGACGGCCTTTTTCATCAAAAACCAATCAAATCAAGCCAAAAAGAGTTTGTAGGCGGCGTTTCGGGTTTCGTCCTGATAAAGGTAGCCCAATCTTTCCAAAAATTGCTCGAAGGCTTGCCCGTCTTTCGGCGGTACGTCGATACCGACCAGAATTCGGCCGTAATCCGCACCGTGGTTTCGGTAATGGAACAGAGTGATGTTCCAATCGCTTTGCATGTGGTTGAGAAAACGCGCCAATGCGCCCGGCCGTTCGGGAAATTCAAAGCTGATCAGGCGTTCGTTCTGTACTTTGTCGGTGCGGCCGCCAACCATGTAGCGGATATGGATTTTGGCGATTTCGTCGTCGGTCAGGTCTTGGTTGGGCAGGCCGGCGGCGGTCAGTTGCTGGCTGATGACGGCCAAGTCGCGCGAACCGGCGGTTTGAATGCCGACAAAGATATGCGCGTTTTTGTCATCACCGTAGCGGTAGTTGAATTCGGTGATACTGCGATTGCCCAACAGATTGATAAACTTCAGGAAACTACCGGGTTGCTCAGGGATGGTTACGGCGAAAATACCTTCGTTGCCTTCGCCCAGTTCGCTGCGTTCCGAAACATGGCGCAGGCGGTGGAAATTGATGTTGGCGCCGCTGGTAACGGCTACCAATGTTTGTCCTTCCACGCCGTTACGCTGAATGTAGGCTTTCAAGCCGGCCAACGCCAAGGCGCCGGCCGGTTCCATGATGCTGCGGGTATCGTCGAAAATATCTTTAATGGCGCCGCATATGGCATCGGTATCGACGGTGATGATTTCGTCGAGCAGGTCGCGGCAGAGGCGGAAGGTTTCGTCTCCGACGACTTTTACGGCAGTGCCGTCTGAAAACAGGCCGACATCTTTCAGATGCACGACGCTGCCATGTTCCACCGACTGTTTCATGCCGCAGGAATCGTTGGTTTGTACGCCGATGACTTTAATATCGGGGCGGACTTGCTTGATAAATGCGGCCACGCCTGCCGCCAGCCCGCCGCCACCTATTGGGACGAACACGGCATTGATTTTGTCCGCCCGCTGGCGCACGATTTCCATACCGACGGTGCCCTGCCCCGCAATCACATCGGGGTCGTCAAACGGCGCGATATAGGTCAGGTTGTCTTTTGCGGCCAGTTCCATCGCATGGTCGTAGGCATCGTTGTAAGACACGCCTTTGAGCACTACTTCGGCCCCGCGGTTTTTAACCGCATCAATCTTAATCTGCGGCGAGGTTTCAGGCATTACGATGACCGCGCGGCAACCCAGCCGTTGCGCCGAGAGCGCCACTCCCTGCGCATGGTTGCCCGCACTGGCGGCAATCACGCCGCGAGCCAGCGACTCTTTCGGCAGTTTGGCCATTTTGTTGTATGCGCCGCGGATTTTGAACGAGAAAACAGGTTGTAAGTCTTCGCGTTTGAGCAGGATATTGTTTTTCAGACGGCCTGAAAGGCTGCGCGCCTGCTCCAAAGGGGTTTCGACCGCCACATCGTAAACGGAAGCAGTCAGGATGCTAATGAGGTAGTCGGAATAGGATGGGCGGGTGTTCATCATCGTAATTATCGGAAAATCAAGGTTTGCAACAAGCCGCGTTAACGGTGCGCAGACGTTTTGCAACCGAAGCGGCGAAAAGGTAAAACCATACCCCCGAGGCCGTCTGAAAGCAAGAAAAATCTTAGCAAAGCCTTGGTGAGTCGGTATAATGACCGCCTTGCAAAAGCAGGACGGACGTCCGATAAGCCGATAGGTACGGCCCGCCGGTCAGTCCGATAACGATATTCCGATTTACAGATTTGAAGTCATGAAGAAAACGCTACTCAGCCTCACACTCGCCGCACTTACCGCAGGAAATGCCGCCGCTGCGCCGCAACAGGCCGCTCCGGCCAAAAATCAGGCCGCATCCGCACCGGCCGCCGCCAAAGAAGCGAAACCGGCCGACCGGCCCGCCTCCGCCCCTGCTTCCAAAACAGCTTCGGAACCGGCAAACCAAACCGCTTCCGCAGCCGGAGCGGAAGCCCGGCCTTCCGGAGCACTCAGCCCCGCCGCCGTGCCGCAAATTGCCGCAACCGCCTTTATCGTCAAAGACTTGCAAAGCAATCAGATATTGGCCGCCAACAATCCCGATAACCTGATAGAGCCGGCATCGTTAACCAAGATGATGACCGCCTATCTGACTTTCAAAGCATTGGAAGACGGCACGCTTAAAGCCGACGAAATGTTGACTGTTTCCGATGCGGGCTGGCACACCGAAGGCTCGCGCATGTTCCTGAACCCGCATATCCCCGTCAGCGTCAGCGACCTGCTCAAAGGTATGATCGTCCAGTCCGGCAACGATGCCGCCATTACTTTGGCCGAAGCCATCGGCGGTATCGGCAACGATTCGGAACAAACCGAAACGCCCAAACCCCCGCTGGAAAATTTCGTCGCCATGATGAACATGGAAGCCAAACGTCTGGGCATGAATCACACCCGTTTCAACAATCCTACCGGACTGGCTTCCGAAAGGCATTTGTCCACCGTCAGCGATTTGGCGCTGCTGGCCGCCGCCCTGATTCGGGATTATCCGAAATACTATCCGATATTTTCGCTTAAATCGTTCAGATACAACGGCATCGAGCAGCCCAACCGCAACCTGCTCCTTTTCCGCGACAGCAGCGTCGACGGCTTGAAAACCGGCCATACGGAAAGCGCAGGTTACAACCTCGCCGCCTCCAGCAAACGCAACGGCCGCCGCATTATCACCATCGTGGTCGGCGCCGAATCCACCGAGGCGCGCGCTTCCGAAAGCGGCAAACTGCTCAACTGGGCGTTGCAGGCGTTCGATACGCCGAAACTGTATGACGCCGGCGAAGTGATTTCGCAGGTCAAAGTTTATAAAGGCAGTGCCAACGCGGTGAAAATCGGTTTTGCCGACGATACCTACATCACCATCCCGCACGGTTCCGGCCACCGCATCAGGCCCGTGCTGGAAACCGAACAGCCCGTACTCGCGCCGATTGAGAAAGGCAGCATTTTAGGCAAACTGAAAATCATGAACGGCAAAGATGTCTTGGCTGAAAAAAATGTCGTCGCGCTGACCTCCGTCGAAGAAGACAACTGGTTCGGCCGGACTTGGGACAGCATCGTCCTTTGGTTTAAAAGCGTGTTCGGCTGAAAATAACGCATCTGCCTGACCGAGCCGAAAGCAGAATTAAAGGCCGTCTGAAAAACCGTTTCCGGTTTTCAGACGGCCTTTTGTCATTTGCCGATATTATTTCAACGCTGCCAGCACTTTCGCGGCGATTTCGCCCGTCGGTACAGTCTGCGCTTCGTTGTCACGGCGTTCGGCGTATTCGACATTGCCTTCTTTCAAGGCGCGGTCGCCGATGACGATGCGGTGCGGGATGCCCAGAAGCTCGGAGTCGTTCAACAGCACGCCTGCGCGTTCGTCGCGGTCGTCGAGGAGGACGTCCGCGCCTGCCGCCAGCAGTTCGGCGTAGATTTTGTCGGCGGCTTCGCGCACGGCGTCTGATTTTTTGTAGTTCATCGGCACGATAACGACTTCAAACGGCGCCATCGCTTTGGTCCAGATAATGCCTTTTTCGTCGTTGTTCTGCTCGATGGCGGCGGCAACGACGCGGGTGATGCCGATGCCGTAGCAGCCCATTTCCATGATTTGCGATTTGCCGTTGTTGTCGAGGAAGCTCACGTTCATGGCTTGGGTGTATTTGTCGCGCAACTGGAAGACGTGTCCGACTTCGATACCGCGCGCGAGTTTCAGACGACCTTGTCCATCGGGGCTTTCGTCGCCTTCGACGACGTTGCGCAAATCGACAAACTCAGGCTCGGCAGCGTCGCGGCCGAAGTTGAAGCCGGTATAGTGGTAGTCGTCTTCGTTCGCACCGATAACCCAGTCTGCGCCTTTTTCAGTGGCGAAATCAGCATAGACTTTGCCTGTGAAGCCGACGGGGCCGAGCGAGCCGCCGTTTGCGCCGAACTGCGCACGGATGGCGGCAGGGTCTGCCATGGTCAGCGGCGATTTCACACCTGCGAGTTTTTCGGCTTTGATGTCGTTGAACTCATGGTCGCCGCGCAACAGCAATAAGACGATTTCACCTTCGTTTTCACCTTCGACCACGATGGATTTCAGTGTTTTTTCAATCGGAATACTGAGGAAATCAACCAATGAATCAATGGTTTTAACGTTCGGCGTGTGTACTTTGGTCAGCTCTGCCTGAGCGGCCGCGCGTTCGCCTTTGAGCGGCAAGGTCGGTGCCAGCTCGATATTGGCGGCGTAATCGGAAGTGTCGCTGTACGCAATGACATCTTCGCCGCTTTCCGCCAACACTTGAAACTCGTGCGAACCGGTGCCGCCGATGCTGCCGGTGTCTGCGGCGACGGGGCGGAATTCCAAGCCCAGACGGGTGAAGATGCGGCAGTACGCGTTGTACATGGCATCATAGGTCGTCTGAAGCGAGGCGTAGTCGGCATGGAAGGAATAAGCGTCTTTCATGACGAACTCGCGCGCGCGCATCACGCCGAAGCGCGGGCGCACTTCATCGCGGAATTTGGTTTGGATGTGGTAAAAGTTTTTCGGCAGCTGTTTGTAGCTGTTGATTTCTTTGCGCACGATGTCGGCGATGACTTCCTCGCAGGTTGGGCCCATGCAGAAATCGCGGTCGTGGCGGTCTTTCAGGCGCAGCAGTTCTTTACCGTAAAATTCCCAGCGGCCGGATTCCTGCCACAGCTCGGCAGGCTGCACCACCGGCATCAACAACTCCACGCTGCTCGCGCGCGCCATTTCTTCGCGCACGACGTTTTCGACTTTGCGCAACACGCGCAGCCCCATCGGCATCCAAGTATAAAGGCCGGACGCGTTGGCTTTAATCAGGCCGGCGCGAATCATCAACTTGTGGCTGGCAAGCGCGGCTTCGGCAGGGGCTTCTTTCAGGGTGGAAATGAAAAATTGGCTGGCTTTCATGGTGTGTTTTTCTGTGTAAAAAAGTAAGCGCGTATTGTAACGCGAAACCGTTTTTCCGGTCATCGCTTTCATGGCTTTTCCTGCCAAAAACGGCGCATATCCGGATTTTTATGCTGCTGAAAAAGGAGGCGGCAAGTAACGTTTGAGGGTCGTGTCAATCTGTTTTTATACACAATCCCACACTCTTTTGTTTTGCTTGGAAATTTAGTTTTGCTTACTGACCGAGCATAACAAAATCGGCATAACCATATGATTTTAATATATTTAAATATTGAATATTTTTTAGGCAGAAGTAAGCGGTATCTGTCGCCAAAGGATTTTTCCGACTTACTCCGAATTTACCCACACGGTTATCCACAAAGATTGTGGGTAACAATTACCGCGCCGGCAAAGCGGATTTATTTTGAATTGCCGCTCTGCCGCATTCAGGCAAAACAGCCGCCTGAGTTCTTAACATTTTTCTTCATGCCGAACGGCAATACCAAACGTACTTTTTTATCTGAGTCGCATTTTTTTATTATGGCGGCACACTTAATCCGCATAGCGCAAAAAAAGGCGGCCCGACAGCCTGTCAACCCATTTTTATACACAATTTTCCACTACCTTGTTTTACTTGAAAATTTATTTAGAAGGTGCTTTTTTAGTTCCAATTATTATGCAACTAATTGATTTATAAATGATTTAATATTGCCTATTTTTCAGGCAGCAATATGGAACTTTTGTCGCTAAAGGATTTTTCCGACTTACTCCGAGTTTACCCACATAGTTATCCACAAAGTTTGTGGGTAGATTTTTATGACTAATCATTAAAGCCGACAACTGTCTTTCAGACGGCCTTTCTGCTATATTTCTTTCGTTTTCCGATAGAAAGAACGCCATGTCCCTCAAACTGCTTTCCCGCGCCAAAATGTTCAACGGCCATCAGGAGCAATATTGCTGCTTTTCCGAAACCTGCCGAACCGATATGACTTTCGGCATCTACCTGCCGCCGCAAGTATTGAAAGGCTATCCCGCGCCGGTTTTATATTTTTTGTCGGGATTGAACAGCGACGGCTCGGAACTGATACGCCAAACCGGCATCCAGCGTTTCGCCGCGCAATGGAACATCATCGTCGTTTTTCCCGACACTTCGCCGCGCGGCAGCCATATCAGCGACGGTACGGACGAGTTTATCGGACAAGGCGCGGGATTTTACGTCGATGCGGCCGAACAGCCGTGGGCGGCGCATTATCAGATGTACAGCCATATCAGCCGCGAACTGCCCGATTGGGTGGAACGGCATTTCCCCGCCACCCAAGAGCGCAGCATCGCAGGTTTCAGCATGGGCGGGCACGGCGCGCTTTCCATCGCCCTGAAAAATCCCGGCCGCTATGCCGCCGTTTCCGCGTTCGCCCCCTTGTGCCATCCGACCGCCAGCCGAGGCGGAAAACAGGCGTTTGCCGCCTATCTGGGCGCAGAATCGGATGCTTGGCAGGCATACGACAGTACATCGCTCGTTCAGACGGCCTCTCGCAAACTGCCGATACTCATCGACCAAGGCGGCACCGATCCGCTGTTCCCCGACGAACTGCAACCCGAAGCCTTCGTCAATGCCGCCCGCGCCAACGGTTTCAACGTGCAATACAAAATCCGCCCCGGCTACGGACACGATTATTTCTTTATCGCCAGCTTTATCGATTCGCATATCGAATTTCATGCGGAGGCACTGGGTTTGTAAGATATAAAGCATCGGCAGGCCGTCTGAAACGTGAAAACGGGATGATTTTTCAGACGGCCTTTTCCTTTATATAATGGATGCCCGTCTCCGTTTTTGAAACGAAAGTATCCGCATATGTCCCGAATCGCCGCCCTGCCCGACCACCTCGTCAACCAAATCGCCGCCGGCGAAGTGGTCGAACGCCCCGCCAACGCCCTGAAAGAAATCGTCGAAAACAGTATAGACGCAGGCGCGACGGCGATTGAAGTCGAGCTGGCGGGCGGCGGCATCCGCCTTATCCGCGTCAGCGACAACGGCGGCGGCATCCACCCCGACGACATCGAACTCGCGCTCCACCGCCACGCCACCAGCAAAATCAAAACCTTAAACGACTTGGAACACGTCGCCAGCATGGGCTTTCGCGGCGAAGGCTTGGCAAGCATCGCCTCCGTCAGCCGCCTGACCCTGACCAGCCGCCAAGACGGCAGCGCACACGCGACCCAAGTCAAAGCCGAAGACGGCAAACTCAGCAGCCCCACCGCCGCCGCCCATCCTGTCGGCACCACCATCGAAGCCGCCGAACTCTTCTTCAACACCCCCGCGCGGCGCAAGTTCCTCAAATCCGAAAACACCGAATACGCCCACTGTGCCACCATGCTCGAACGCCTCGCGCTGGCGCATCCGCACATCGCCTTCTCGCTCAAACGCGACGGCAAACAAGTGTTCAAACTCCCCGCCCAAAGCCTGCACGAACGCATAGCCGCCATCGTCGGCGAAGACTTTCAGGCGGCATCCTTAGAAATCGACAGCGGCAACGGCGCGCTGCGGCTCTACGGCGCCATCGCCAAACCCACCTTCGCCAAAGGCAAAACCGACAAACAATACTGCTTCGTCAACCACCGCTTCGTGCGCGACAAAGTCATGCTCCACGCCGTCAAACAGGCATACCGCGACGTATTGCACAACGCCCTCACCCCCGCCTTCGTCCTCTTCCTCGACCTGCCGCCCGAAGCCGTGGACGTCAACGTCCACCCCACCAAAACAGAAATCCGCTTCCGCGACAGCCAGCAGGTACACCAACTCGTGTTCCACACCCTCAACAAAGCCCTCGCCGACACCCGCGCGGACTTGACCGAAAGCGTCGGCAACGCAGGCGAAGTGTTGCACGAAATCACAGGCATCCGTCCCGCGGCAACGTCGTCTGAAAACGAGCATAGCGAGTTCCACCCAAACCCGACCGCGTCGTCTGAAAACATCTTCACCGCCACACCAAGCGCACACGCCTCCGAACCGCGCAACACCTTCGGTTCCGGCAAAACCGCCCCCATGCCCTATCAGGCAGCACGCGCGCCGCAGCAACGCAGCCTGTCCCTGCGCGAAAGCCGCGCCGCCCTCAACACCTACGCCGAACTCTTCAAAAACACCGCAGCCGATGAAGCCGATATCGAGTTGGCACAATTCGAACAAGCCCGCTTCGGCAGCACATCCGCCACGTCGTCTGAAATCCCCGCACGCAGCTTTTCAGACGACCCCAAACCCGAACTGCCGCCGCTGGGCTTCGCCATCGCCCAACTATTAGGCATCTACATCCTCGCCCAAGCCGAAGACAGCCTGCTGCTCATCGACATGCACGCCGCCGCCGAGCGCGTCAACTACGAAAAAATGAAACGCCAGCGGCAGGAAAACGGCAACCTGCAAAGCCAACGCCTGCTCATCCCCGTTACCTTCGCCGCCTCCCACGAAGAATGCGCCGCCCTCGCCGACCACGCCGACGCACTGGCAGGCTTCGGGCTGGAACTGTCCGACATGGGCGGCAACACCCTCGCCGTCCGCGCCGTCCCCGCCATGCTCGGCAAAGCCGACGTCGTCTCGCTCGCCAAAGACGTATTGGGCGAACTCGCCCAAGTCGGCAACAGCCAAACCATCGAAGAACACGAAAACCACATCCTCGCCACCATGTCCTGCCACGGCTCCGTCCGCGCCGGCCGCCAGCTCACCCTACCCGAAATGAACGCCCTCCTGCGCGACATGGAAAACACCCCGCGCAGCAACCAATGCAACCACGGCCGCCCGACCTGGGTGAAACTGACGCTGAAAGAACTGGACGCACTGTTTTTACGCGGACAATAATGAAGTATGGCCGAAAGACATAAAGGCTGTCTGAAAAGCCACCGATACGGATTTTCAGACAGCCTGTTTATAAAAAATTCGATTATGAACAAAACCGCCCTTTGCATCCCCCTCATCTTGTTCACGCTGCCCGTTTATGCGGAAAAAACAAGCTATAACAAACCTGAATACTGGCGACTAATCCACTCCGACCCCGCCCAAGGAAAATCCATATACGGCAACACACTCGTCCGTTCACTTTCTCCGGGAAATTTGATAATAGAAACACGTTACGAAAAATCTAAGCCGATTATTCCGAACGAAACGATAAACGGCAGGAGTCGAATCATTGGCAAGGATTACGTCAAAACCCGTTTCAAATTCCAAATCGACTGCAAAAACAAAGAAATCTCATATGAAGAGAGCGCATTTTTTGACAGCAAAGATAAACTCAGTGCATACGAAATCTTGCCGGTCGAAGAGTTAAAATGGCATAAAATAAAAATCGGTTCGACTGCCGAAAAATTCTACCGCTTTACTTGCGAATTCTGAGGGATGTGAGATTAAGGAATACAAAAGGCCGTCTGAAAATTCTTTCAGACGGCCTTTTAACTTTAATCCGCTCAATACTCAATCCTGTCCCAGAATCATCGAACCGATGCCCGAATCGGTGAAAATCTCCAGCAGCAGCGCGTTGGGAACACGGCCGTCGATGATGTGGGTGGCCTTCACGCCGTTGGTGGCGGCTTCGAGTGCGGAACTGATTTTCGGCAGCATTCCGCCGTAGAGCGTGCCGTCGGCAATCAGCCCTTCGATGCGCATCGGGGTCAGATTGGTCAGAAGGCGGCCCTGTTTGTCTATCACACCGGCGATATTGGTCATCATCAGCAGTTTTTCGGCGCTCAATTCTTCCGCCAGCCTGCCCGCCACCAAATCGGCGTTGATATTGAACGCCTCGCCGTGCCTGCCTACGCCGATGGGGGCGACCACGGGGATTCTGCCCAAACTGATCAGGTCTTTAATCAGCGAAGTGTCTATGCTCTCGATTTCGCCGACCTGCCCGATGTCCGCCTGTCCGCCTTCCGGAGTTTCCAGCAAAAGTTTCTTGGCCCGGATAAAGTGGCTGTCGCGGCCGGTGATGCCGACGGCTTTGCCGCCGTGGTTGTTAATCAGCGAAACGATTTCTTTGTTCACATGGCCGCCGAGCACCATTTCGACGATGTCCATCGTTTCGCCGTCGGTAACGCGCATTCCCTGCACAAATTCCCCTTCTTTGCCGACTTTGCCCAGCATATCGTTAATCTGCGGGCCGCCGCCGTGAACCACCACGGGATTGATGCCGACCAGTTTCAACAGGGCGACGTCTTTGGCGAAACCTTCTTTCAAACGCGGCTCGGTCATGGCGTTGCCGCCGTATTTGATGACGATGGTGCAGCCGGAGAAGCGGCGGATGTAAGGCAGGGCCTCGGAGAGGATTTCAGCTTTGGCTGCGGGGGAGAGGTGTTCGGTCTTATTCATAATTTCGGTCTTTTCTGTATGGCCGCATAGGGTGCAGGTCCGGTTATGGTAATGCCAAAGGCCGTCTGAAACAAGCCGGAACGAGGCCGTCTGAAAACGGGATGCGCCTGTTTCAAGGCTGATTTTCGCGCATAAACCCGCTATAATGGCCGCTTGTGATTCCATCCCCGATTCGGAGGCAAGATGAAGAGCATCCGTGGAAATCTGCTTGCGCTGGCCCGGTCCGGCCGGTTTGACGTCATCGTCCACGGCTGCAACTGCCGCCACGCGATGGGCGCGGGCATTGCCAAACAGATTAAAGACAGCTTTCCCGAAGCCTGGGCCGCCGACCTGGCCACGCCCGCCGGCGCAGAGAAACTGGGGCAAATCAGCAGCGCCGAAACCGATTGCGACGGCCACCGTCTGACTGTCGTCAACGCCTACACTCAGGACGACTGGCAGGGAGACGGCGTTTTACTGGATTACGATGCACTGCGCCGCGCCATGCGCGAAGTGAAACGGCGTTTCGGCGGCAAACGCATCGCCTATCCGAAAATCGGCGCCGGACTGGCGCGCGGCGACTGGTCGAAAATCGCCGCGATTATCGACGAAGTGCTGGCCGGCGAAACGCACACGCTGGTGGAATACGGCGATACAGACACAGAGGCCGTCTGAAACACACACCCGCATCCCAAACTTAGGAAAAACCATGATTAAAATCAGCACACAATTCGACGCAGGTTCCGTTACCGTCAAAGATTCGTCCGACCCGGACAATATCCGGCTGGCACTGCGTCCCGACAACGCCTCGCACTTTGCGCAATGGTTCTATTTCCGGCTTCAGGGCGCGGCCTACCAGAATTGCGTGATGCACTTTGAAAACGCGGCGGATGCGGCCTATCCCCAAGGCTGGGAAGATTATCAGGCGTGCGCTTCCTACGACCGCCAAAACTGGTTCCGCGTGCCGACGACATACGAAAACGGCGTGCTGGCCATCAACCATACGCCGCTGTCCAACAGTGTCTATTACGCCTATTTCGAACCCTATTCCTACGAGCAGCATCTGAACCTTTTGGGCGACGCGCAAGGCAGCGGCCTCTGCCGCATCGACGACTTGGGCAGTACCGTGCAAGGCCGCGACATCAATCTGCTGACCATCGGCAATCAGGCCGAAAGCGATTTGAAAATCTGGATTATCGCCCGCCAGCATCCGGGCGAAACGATGGCGGAATGGTTCGTCGAAGGCCTGCTCGGCCGCCTGCTCGACCCGCAGGACCCGACCGCGCGCACCCTGCTCGACCGCGCCACTTTCTACATCGTACCGAACATGAACCCCGACGGCTCGGTATTGGGCAATCTGCGCACCAATGCTGCCGGCACAAACCTCAACCGCGAATGGGAAAATCCGACTTTGGAAAAAAGCCCGGAAGTCTTCCTCGTGCGCGAAAAAATGCTGGAAACCGGCGTGGATTTGTTCCTAGACATCCACGGCGACGAAAGCCTGCCGTTTGTCTTTGTCGCCGGTACGGAAGGCGTGCCGAACTACAATCCGCGCATTGCCGCGCTGGAAACGCAGTTCAAAACCGCCCTGCTCTCCGCCAGCCCAGACTTCCAAGACGAATACGGCTATGAAAAAGACGCGCCCGGCCAGGCGAACATGACGCTGGCGACCAACTGGGTGGGCAACCGTTTCGGCTGTCTGGCCTTCACGCTGGAGATGCCGTTTAAAGACAACCTCAATCTGCCCGACGACGATTTCGGCTGGAACGGCCAACGTTCCCTGCGTTTGGGCGAAGCCATGCTGTCCGCCGTTTTGCAAATTTCGGCCGATTTGTCCTGATTTGAACCCGAAGGCCGTCTGAAAACCGTCCGCCCGATGTGTGCGGCAGTTTCAGACGGCCTCAACCGCATCGCAAGGAACCCACCGATATGATGATTCACCCGCAGTTCGACCCCGTATTAATCAGCATCGGCCCGCTCGCCATCCGCTGGTATGCCCTGAGCTACATCGTCGGCTTTATGCTGTTTCTGTGGCTGGGCCGCCGCCGCATCGCGCAGGGCAATACTTTGTTCACGCGCGAAATGCTCGACGACTTCCTGACTTGGGGCATCCTCGGCGTCATTATCGGCGGCCGTCTGGGTTATGTGCTGTTTTACAAATTCTCTACCTATATCGACCATCCGCTGGATATTTTCAAAGTATGGGAAGGCGGTATGTCGTTTCACGGCGGTTTTCTGGGCGTGCTTGCCGCCATGTGGCTGTTTAGCCGCAAACACAAAATCAGCTTTCTGAAAACCATGGATTTCGTCGCCCCGCTCGTCCCGCTGGGGCTCGCTTCCGGCCGCATCGGCAACTTCATCAACGGCGAACTCTGGGGCCGCGTTACCGACATCAACGCTTTTTGGGCGATGGGTTTTCCGCAAGCGCATTACGAAGATGTGGAAGCCGCCGCGCACAATCCGCTGTGGGCAGAGTGGCTGCAACAATACGCCATGCTGCCGCGCCATCCGTCGCAGCTTTACCAGTTCGCACTCGAAGGCATCTGCCTGTTTATCGTATTGTGGATTTTTTCGAAAAAAACGCGCCCCGACGGGCAGGTTGCCTCGCTGTTTCTGGCCGGATACGGCTTTTTCCGCTTTCTCGCCGAATTCGCACGCCAGCCGGACGACTATCTGGGCCTGCTGACGCTCGGCCTGTCTATGGGACAGTGGCTGAGCGTCCCGATGATTGTCTTGGGTGCAATCGGTTTCGTCTGGTTCGGCAAACGCGGTAAAGCCGCCTAATCGCCCGTTCCGAAAAGGCCATCTGAAAATTTCAGACGGCCTTTTTTACACATACGGTCGGGGCGGCGGTTACTTTTCCTGTAAAATACCGCCCTGTTTCATTATTTCAAATTCCAAACCGCCACCATGTCCAAAAAAAACAAGCAAGAATTAGAAAACAACAAACTCAGCAAACGCCTGCGCCACGCCGTCGGCGACGCGATTAACGATTTCAACATGATAGAGCCGGGCGACAAAATCATGGTCTGCCTCTCCGGTGGCAAAGACAGCTACGCCCTGTTAGACATCCTGCGCCAGCTCCAAGCCAGCGCGCCGATTGATTTCGAACTGGTTGCCGTCAATCTCGACCAAAAGCAGCCGGGCTTCCCCGAAGAAGTGCTGCCGACCTATCTCGAAAGCATAGGCGTGCCGTACAAAATCGTTGAAGAAGACACCTACTCCACCGTCAAACGCGTATTGGACGAAGGCAAAACGACTTGTTCGCTGTGCAGCCGCCTGCGACGCGGCATCCTCTACCGCACCGCCAAAGAATTGGGCTGCACCAAAATTGCCTTGGGACACCACCGCGACGACATCCTCGCCACCATGTTCCTGAATATGTTTTACGGCGGCAAACTCAAAGCCATGCCGCCCAAGCTGGTGAGCGACAACGGCGAACACATCGTCATCCGTCCGCTGGCGTATGTGAAAGAAAAAGATTTGATTAAATACGCCGAACTGAAGCAATTCCCGATTATCCCGTGCAACCTCTGCGGCTCGCAGCCCAACCTGCAACGCCAAGTCATTGGCGATATGCTGCGCGATTGGGACAAACGCTTCCCCGGCCGTATCGAATCGATGTTCTCCGCCCTGCAAAACGTCGTTCCTTCCCATCTTGCCGACCCTGAACTTTTCGATTTCGTCGGTTTGGAGCGCGGTCAAGCCTTGAAACACGGCGGCGACTTGGCGTTTGACAGCGAAAAAATGCCCGAACGTTTTTCAGACAGCCTCGAAGAAGACGGCGGCGAAATCAAAATCGAACCGCAAAAAGCAGAACGCAAAATCATCAATATTCTGGCCAACAAGCCGAAAACCTGCGGCGCATAACGCGCCGTCTATTCTGAAACAGGACGAAACATGACTACGATTTTAATCCTCTTGGGGCTGATAGCCGTACTCGTCGGCCTGCTCGGTACCATTTACCCCGCCATCCCGGGTTTGGGACTGATGTTCGGCGGCGCGTGGCTGCTGGCTTACGCGGGCAACTATCAGGTTTACGGTACGAATACGCTGATTTTTATCGGCATCGCGGCCGCCTTCGGCATGGCCATGGACTATGTTTCGGGCGTACTGGGGGCAAAATACACCGGTGCAAGCAAACAGGCTTTATGGGGCGCGTTCATCGGCGGCATTACCGGCGCCTTCCTTTCCCTGCCCGGCCTGCTGCTCGGTCCTCTCGTCGGTGCGGGAGTTGGCGAGTTCATTGCCAAGCGGGATATGTTGCAGGCAGGCAAAGTCAGCGTAGGTACGTTTATCGGCTTCATCATCGGCATGATTGCCAAAGTCGGCTGTGCGCTGGCCATTATCCTGACCCTGCTGTCGGTATGGATTTTCAACTTGTTTACCTGACCATAAAATAAGAAGAGGCCGTCTGAAAATGATTTTCAGACGGCCTCTTCTTAATTTTGCGGGACAATCAGCTTAATTTGCCGCAACAGGCTTTGTATTTCTTGCCGCTGCCGCACGGACACGGGTCGTTGCGCCCCACCTTCGCCTCTGTACGGCGGACGGTTTTCGGCTTGTTGATAATAGCCTGCCAGTAAAAATAAATATCCAGCAGCGTATGAGGCAAATCGGATTCCAGTTCCGTCAGCTCGGAATCGGTCAGATGCAGGACGATTTCGCCGTTTTCTTCCTCGTCGTAAATACCGCCCAAGGCCATAATCGGATAAAACAAATCTTCAAACTCTTCTTGATTGACCGTTTCAAACCAATTGGTAGGCACCACTTCCAGCGCATAAAGATAAGCGTTGCACCAAGTATAAAAATCAGGGTTGCCCGCATTGTCTTCATAAAGCCATAAATCGGGCAAGTGTTTGTCCGACATCTGCCTGCGCATATCCACCGCCAGCGCCAATACCAGACGCTCCACCTCCGTCCGCTCTTTGGCTTCAAACAGCGCTTCCTCCCCCAATACTTCGGGCAACCAGTCTTCAGGGGTCAACGCATCCGGGCCGGAAAGCAGCGCCATCATGAAGCCCTGCACTTCGTCGGAACGCATGGTGTTGTGGGTTAAAGATTTTTCGTCCAGCAATTCCATCAGCCGTTTGCGGGAATGTTCGTCAAAATGATGCTGCATTCTTTTTCCTTATCGTTTTCAGACGGCCTGCGGCCATCCCCTATTAAATTTTTTCAAATTCATTGCTCGGCCTGCCTCTGCCGCATCTGCTCAAACAAACAGACGGTAGCGGCCATTGCCACATTCAGCGATTCGGTCTTCCCTGCCATCGGTATTCTGACGCAGCCGCTGACTTGGTCTAAAATATTATCGTCCACGCCGCTGCCTTCGTTGCCGAAAATCCAAGCAGCCGACTGATACAAGTCCAGATTATAGAGGTTATGGTTGTTTTGATGATGCAGCGCGGTCGCCCAAACCTTATCCCGATACGATGAAATCCACTGCGCCAAACGCACTTCCGTATGGATTTTCAACAGAAAATGCGCACCCATCGCGGCACGCAACACTTTCGGCGACCAGACGTCCGCACTGCCTATTCCGACAACCAAACATCCGACACCCGCCGCCGCCGTACTGCGCATCACCGTACCGACATTGCCGGGGTCTTGTATCCTGTCCAACACCACGCAGTCGCCGTTTACCGGCCAAGCATCCTGTGCGGGAATATTAATCAGCGTCATTATGTCATCCGCTTCGCTCAGACTGGTAATTCTAGACAAGGCGGCATTCGCCACCGAAGTAACAGCCTGCTCTGGCAACGCCGCAATCAACGCAAGGATTTCCCGCTGCTGCAATTTCGATTCGGGGATATAAACCTGCACGGGCGTCAATCCGGCCTGCAAATAAGCCTGCAACAGATGCACGCCTTCCAAAACGGTCTGACCGGACGTCCTGCGGGCCTTAGCCTGCGAAAGCAGCTTGGACAAATACTTGAGCCGGTCGTTTTGCGCGGATGTAATCAGTTTCATGGGCTGCATTATATAGCCGTTCTCCTGAAGAACCAATATTGCCTCTATCGTTTTCAGACGGCCTTCAAAATAGTAAAAAGCCCCTGCTTTCCAAACAGAGGCTTTCTATCTTCCGAAGAGCAACCGAAATCAATCTACGATGGTCTGCTTGCGCTGCTGCGACACATGTTGAGATTCGACATGCACGGCAGACTGGCTTTTCGGTTTTTCTTCAACGTTACTCGGCATAACGGGAGCAACTACCGGCGCGGATGCCGACTTCGCATCAGGCTTACCGCTCACTTCCACCACTTCGGCGCGTGCCGGACGCTGCTGTTCTACTGCAACGGGAGCAACATCGGCCTGCTCGGTCTGCGGCAAGAGCTGCCATACGGAAACTGCTACCGCCGCCACACTCGCCGCTATGGCAAAGCCCTTAAACGCGTGATTCGACGCTTGTACAGGCAGGTCTTTAACCGGTTTAATTTGTCCCGCCTCATAAAGGCGTTTGTTTTCCAAACTGATTTCGGCTAAAGTCGCCATAAAATTCGAGCTTTGGGCAAAATCGAAATCTTTACCCATGCCTTCTTTACGGCTTCTGAGGCAATCGCCGATTAAATGGTATTCATACCATTTTTGCGATGCTTCTTTATCGGCCAGAAGTTTATCCAGAACTTCTTCGGACAAACAGTCGTCATCCATTGCAATGGAAATATATTTGAATTTATCGTTTATTGTTGTCTGCATTTCTACCACCTTTGGTTCTCGGATGTATCCAACAAAGGCCTTAAGTCTTTTGCGATTACTTCGCGCGCACGGAAAATTCGCGAGCGCACCGTACCGATTGGACAATCCATTATCTGAGCAATTTCCTCATAAGACAAACCGTCCATCTCCCTTAAGGTGATGGCTTTCCGTAAGTCGTCTGGCAGCTTGGAAATAGCTGCTTCAACAGTTTGCAATATTTCCCGATTGACCATTTCGGCTTCCGGCGTATGGTAATCCGCCACCTGATCGGACAAATCGAGAACATCCCCTTCTTCGTTGGCGGCTTCTGCACTAACAAACGGCCGCTTTCCCGAAGTAATTAAAAAGTTCTTCGCTGTATTGATGGCGATACGATACAGCCATGTATAAAAAGCACTTTCTCCGCGAAAACCCGGCAAAGCGCGGTATGCTTTAATCATTGCCTCTTGCGCCACATCATTTACGTCATGTTCGTCTTTAACAAAACGGGTAATCAGTCTGAATAAGCGGCGTTGGTACTTTGACATCAACATTTCAAACGCTTTTTGTTCGCCTTGTTGCGCGCGCTCTACCAGCATTTGATCGATTTTACGATCATTCATATCTAACCTTTATAATTAACTGCATTATAAGTCATAATTCAGCAAAGCGTTCGTGCATTGCTGAGACAGCTTATTTGTAATTTAGTTCCGTAATATACTCTTGATACTCAAAAAAAACAGGAATTACCCCATTTTCAACTTGGAAATCTACGCCGGCCCTGAGGTTAGCAACTGCAACACACTCTTTATCGGCATTTATGATAATCGGCCAACTTTTCCGGACGAGCGGTAGGATATGGTATTCCTGCAACACTTTCTTTATCGGCTTTGTTCCGCAATCTAATTTAATTACATCACTATTATTCATGTTACGGACTATACCCTCCTGTGCCAGCAACTCTTCCGACAATCCGAAAGGGCTAGGTTGTAAAACAAACCCGTTGTCCAACAGGATATCTTTCAGACGGCCTCTGATAACTTTTCCTTCGGATTTGGAAATTTTGTCCATTTTTTGCCGTAGCAGAGGGAACAGGCTTCCACGATACGAATAAACCGTTCCGGCAGGGAGCTTCCATTCGGCCTTATCCGATTCCATCAATACCCGTTCAAAGTCCGAAATACTGCTTTGCGAAGGTGTCCCCAAACCGTGTTGCAACACAAAATGCCGCAATACATGGCGGCGGCGCCTGCTGCCCAAATTTCGCCATTTCGCTACGGAAAACCTACCGCCGCCGTACACAAATTCATAATCCTGCCGTACGATTTCGTCCAGCAGCTCCAAATCTTCCTGTAACGAACGGATATTGGACAAAATATGCCGGTCGAAATGCGGTATCCGTCCGCGCCATGCCGGTAAGGCTTCGTTGCGTAACCAGTTACGCAGATAGGCCGAATCTTTGTTACTCTCGTCTTCGATAAAATCCAAATGATGCAGTTCGGCATAATGCTGCAAGTCGCTACGGGTGAACGGCAGCAACGGCCGCCATATTTTCGTTTCGGTGTTTAAATCCCGCTGTTGCGGCATGGCGGCCAACGAACGCAGCCCGCCTCCGCGTGCAACGGCAAGCATAAAAGTTTCTACTTGATCGTCTTGATGGTGGGCCAACGCCAAAATATCGCTGAGGCCGTCTGAAAATACGCGATAACGCTCGGCGCGGGCCGCCGCCTCGATACCCGAATTTCCTTTTTTGACCCGAACATGTGCAATACGGATAGGAATGCTCAAACGGTTGCAGTAATCAAGGCAAAATTCCGCCCAATCATCGGCGTTCGGACTCAGTCCGTGATGGACATGGACGGCGCGCAGTGAAAAACCATGTTGTTGCCTCAAACGGGACAGCATATGCAGTAATACGACCGAATCCAGCCCTCCGCTCAAGCCGACTTCAATATCCTTGCCAGATAAGGATGGCGTTTCATTCATAAACAGGCATTCGAGCAAATCCATATTTATCCTTTTTCAGACGGCCTCAAAAAAAGCAGGCAGGCGACTTTCTACGCCTGACTGCTCAAATACTGCTATTTTCTATTATTTTTCAGTGAACTGGCCATAAGCCATGATGCGGTCGAAACGGCGGGACAACAAATCGGCCATCGGGATGGACTGAGCTTCGCGAAGCTGTTCTTCCAACACCGCTTTAACATTTTTCATAGCCGTCTGCATATCACGATGCGCACCGCCCAACGGTTCATTGATAATCCGGTCGATTAAACCCAAATCCAACAGACGTTTGGCGGTAATACCCAAAGCCTGAGCCGCATCGGCCGCTTTCTCTGCGGTTTTCCATAAAATCGAAGCACATCCCTCTGGAGAGATAACCGAATAAGTCGAATATTGCAACATATTCACATAATCGCCGACAGCAATCGCCAATGCGCCGCCCGAACCGCCTTCGCCGATAATCGTGCACAAAATCGGTACGCGCAGGCGTGTCAGTTCATACAGGTTTCGGCCGATGGCCTCGGACTGGCCGCGCTCTTCCGCACCGATACCCGGATATGCCCCGGGCGTGTCTACAAAAGTCATGATCGGCAAATTGAATTTTTCCGCCGTCTGCATCAACCGCAAAGCCTTCCGATAACCTTCGGGGCGGGGCATACCGAAATTGCGGCGGATTTTCTCTTTGGTGTCCCGACCTTTTTGATGGCCGACAACGACAACACTTTGGCCGTTGAACCGCGCCAAGCCACCGACGATGGCATGATCGTCCGCATAATGGCGGTCGCCGTGCAGTTCCTCGAAATCAGTGAAAAGCGTATTTATATAATCATAGGTATAAGGACGCTGGGGATGGCGGGAAACCTGTGAGATCTGTGCCGGTGTCAATTTGCTGAAAATTGATTTGGTCAAATCGTTGCTTTTCTTTTGCAGCCGTGCGATTTCATCGGAAATATCAACGGCCGACTCACCCTGCACAAAACGCAACTCGTCGATTTTATTGGTTAATTCGGCAATAGGTTGTTCAAAATCCAAAAAAACAGGTTTCATATTTATGAATCTTTCCACTGAATAGAATTCCGCCGCCATCATACGCCATACAGGAAGTTTTGGCAGTAGTTTGATGGTGGGAAAAATATGATTTTTATTAAAAAATCAAAGTATATTTATGTCGTTAGAGTATCAATACTGATTTTGTCCGCCGTATCTTATGATAAACTGGGTATCAGTTCAATCACTTCGTTCAAATCATGAAAAACGATCACGACACCGGCACTATGCGCTTGGACAAATGGCTCTGGGCGGCACGTTTTTTCAAAACGCGTGTGCTGGCTCAGAAGCACATCGAATTGGGGCGGATTTTAGTTAACGGCATGAAAGTCAAAAACAGTAAAAACATTACTGTCGGCGACACCATAGACTTAACGCTCAACTCATTACCCTACAAAATCAAAGTCGCCGCCCTCAACCATCAACGTCGTCCGGCCCCCGAAGCCCGTTTGCTCTACGCAGAAGATATGGACACAGCGGCACGGCGCGAACAACAAAGGCTGCTGGATCAGGCAAGCCGAGTCAGTGCTGCCTATCCCGACGGACGCCCTACCAAGCGCAACCGCCGCCAACTTGACCGGATGAAGCGGGAAAGTTGGTAACAAAATCTTAATGAGGCCGTCTGAAACGTTTGCAAATAAAAAAACAGGCAGATTTTCCTGCCTGTTTTTTTATTCGAGGCATCATTTAGAAATTATATTCCAACTGACCTCGGATTACGTTGACGTCTTGTTTTTCTGTTCCCACAGTAGGCGTAACCTGTTTGCCTACCAAATAAAAACCTTTGAGCTTCCAGTTTTTCCACGGTATATAGGTTGCGCCAATTTGTACACCCTGTACGTTTTTACTGTAATCCTCAACCGAAGATACCCCGGAAAGCGAACCCACGCGGCGGTAGTTCAGGAATAAGTCATAAGAATTACGTTCTTTCCAATCGGCCAATTTGTAACGGACTTCAGTAAATATCCCGTCATTTTTGATTTTTTGGCCTGCGTCGTTGTAGGCCTTGATATTCGATTTGCTGACGGCAGCCATCCAATACCAATCGTCGTTAAATTTGATGTCGGTACCGATTTCCCCGAAAACCGCGTTTTTCTTCGAACCGCGGACATCAAGGTCTTTCATATAACTGACCGTTGCTCCCACATTGATTTTTTCGTTAATCGGCAATTTGCTTTGCACGGAAGCAAAATGTTTGCGCCGCCCGCCGATACCCCAAACATTGTCGTTCAAGTTACCTGTACGGCGGCCCGCCATAATTTTCGTCGGCAGTACTTTATTGTCAAAAAACAATTCGCCGCCGGTTACTTCGGTATCCCAAACACGGCCATAAGAGGAAAATGCGCCGAATTTACCTACACGGGCTTTAATGTTGTTATAAACCGTCCCTTCCGCATAAAGTTTATTCATCGGTACATCGTGATCGCCGTTGAATTTACCGGTTTCCAAATCTATATTCGGCTCAATCTGGCTGACCAATTTCCAGTCTTTATACAGTTTGGCGCGCAGCCAAAATTCGGCATTAAAATTGCTGTTGGTATTTTTGGGTGTCGGATTGCTGGTACTGTTGTTTGCGTTGATGTCCTTATTATCCACACGTACGCGGAATGTACCGTTAACGGTCAGCAAATCATTGAAGATACTGATTTTATCGTCGTCTTTACGGACAATGCTGCCAGAATTGACATAATCGTTGGTAGTCGCCAATGAGGTGCTGTCTTTGCCGCCATCAGCAGTTTCTGCCGCTGCTGCAAGTGGGAAAGCCGCAAGGACAGCCAGTGTACAAGCAAGTTTTTTTTGGTTTTTCATAAAAATCTCCGGATTATCGAGGATAGAAACTGCAACATTATTACTTTTCCGCTTCCGCCATCGGCGAAAACCGCGTTAACTGTCGTCGGATGACATCGATGTCATCTGGCTGCAAAAAATAAAACGCTTATAACTCGTCCCCTGATTAATTTATGTAAATATTATGTCTATAATCCTATGTAGTTTAATATATTCAGTCAAGTGAGTTTCACAAAATGTCCGAAATTTAAATACACTCTAAAAAATATTTGAATTTAGGTTTCAGCCAGCAACCATCATACAAATTGCCCTGTTCATGGAACCTCATGACCAGAACATAACCGGAAGCCGATGATTAAAAGTATTTAATTATTTAAAACAAGCTATTAACCATATCATATAACGCCGTGCGCCGGATTCTGACAGTTTCTACCGCTGCGGTCATTTCCTGTTTCGAACCGAAAAACACAAACCGTTTGCGCGCGCGCGTGATGCCTGTGTACAACAGCGCATTATTCAAACCGGAGAGACTGTCTTCATCATATGCCGATGCGACTGACGGCGGTACCAACCACACCTCGCGGTATTCAGAACCTTGGCTTTTGTGCACAGTCATAGCGAAGGCGGTTTCATGTGCAGGTAACCGGCTGACCGCCGTTTTTCTGAAACCCTCAATATCCGGGAAATAGGCAGCAAGCCCGTTGGCAGATGCCGCATCAGGCATAATCAGGCCGATGTCGCCATTAAATAAGTCCTGTATGTAGTCGTTGCGCGTAACCATGATAATTTGTCCGGCAAACCACGGGGTTTCTTCTGTTGCCCGTCCGAACCGTTGCAAATGGCGGCAATAGGTTTTATTGAATATTTCGGCATCTTTCCGCCATGCCGCCAATACCGCTACATCCGCCGCATGGCCGTATGCTAGCGCAACGTTACCGCTATCTACTGCCTGCCAGTATTTTTCATGCCGTTGATACAACAACTCCGCTTGTTTTTTTACATCCGCCTGCATAACTTCCAGTTCTTGTGGAAACCTGCCGAACTGTGCCCAAGCCGATTCTGCATCTTTTGCAATAACCGCCCGTGCAAGGCAGCCGATGCCGCTGTCCGCACCGAAACGGTGGCTGACTGTAAGTCGTGCGGAGTTTTGCGACAACGGAACCGCTTTCTCGTCATCCACTAAAAAGCCATGTTCCGGCAGATATTCTGCCAATTTACCGGCTGTTTCAGACGATAAAACGGTATCTTGGGACAAAGCTGCCAAAACTGCTCCGGCACCGACCGACGGAAGTTGGTGTTCGTCGCCCAAAAAAATCACACGACAACCGTCGGGAACGGCGTGCAGTAACTGCAACAGCAATGAGATATCCAGCATTGATGCTTCGTCTACCACCAAAACATCATAAGGCAGCGGCCGCCATCTGTTGTAGGCAGATTGCATTTGCGGCGGACGCAGCTCCAACAGGCGGTGCACCGTCTGTCCTTCAAGTTGTACTAAATGACTGTAGATTTTCTCCGGCAGGCTGAAGCCGTCTAATGCGCGGTGCAGCGCACGAGCCATATGTGCGGCGGCTTTTCCGGTCGGCGCAGCCAATGCAATGCGCGGAAGCTGTCGGCTGTTGCTGCATATCAGTCCCAAAAGTTTGGCAACCGTGGTTGTTTTACCCGTCCCTGGACCGCCGGTAATCAACATAAACGATTGCAGCAATGCCAATGCTGCCGCGTCCCGTTGGCCTTCACTGCCTTTGTCTGCGAACCAACCGTGCAGGTTTTGCGCGGCCTGCATCCAATCTACTTTTTCCGCAGAGGGATGGGCCAAACGGCAGATTTCTGCGGCCAAATCCCGTTCTAGCTGCCACATCCGCCCTAGAAACAACCGTCTGCCTTGCATAACCAACGGCATACCGCCCTGCCTGCCGACGATGCTTTCCGCTGACGCCAACTGCTCCGCTTCATCATCCGTCAGCCGGATATAGGAATGCCCGTCCTGCAACGCGGCAAACAGGCGCAAGACATACGGCTCGGCTATTCCCGCTTCCGCAGGGGCGAAGCGTTGCAGGAAATCCAAAGCCGACTGCGCGGCAGACTGGTTCAAATCGTTCTTTTCAACTGAATGGTTCATATTTAATCCTGTAAAAAGGCCGTCTGAAAAGCATTATCCGATTCCCTATGCTTTCAGACGGCCTCCGGCGTTTGTCCCTAAAACAATGTTTCTTTCGTTATTTTACGCTTGCGTTTTATCGTGCAGATGCCCGTCTTTCATCGTCAGCACCCGCTCAAACCTGACGGCCAGTTCGTCATCATGCGTGACCACAATCAGGCTGGTATTCAGTTCGTTTTTCAAATCCAACATCATATCCAGCACGTTTTGTGCGTTTTTTCGGTCGAGATTACCGGTCGGTTCGTCTGCCAGCAGGCATTTCGGGCGGGTTACCAAAGCGCGGGCGATTGCCGCACGCTGCCGTTCACCGCCGGAAAGCTCGCTCGGACGGTGCAGGACACGTTGCGCCAAACCGACTTTTTCCAGCATCGCCACAGCCTGGGCTTCCGCCTCTGCCTTCGGTTTTTTGCCGATAAGCAGCGGCATCATCACATTTTCCAAAGCCGAAAATTCGGGCAGCAGATGATGGAACTGGTAAACAAAACCCAGATACTGGTTGCGCAAATGTCCCAACTGTTTTTGGTTCAACTGCCCTAAATCACTGCCCATCAAAACAACGCGCCCTTCAGACGGCCTATCCAATCCGCCGAGGATATGCAGCAGCGTCGATTTGCCGCTGCCGGACGAACCGATGATACTGACGCTCTGCCCTTGCGAAACTTCCAAACCAAGGCCGTTCAAAACCTGCACGCTCAAAGCGCCGTCGTCATATTTCTTAACGACTTTTTCACACTTCAAAATGACATTATTCATAGCGCAGAGCCTCCGCAGGTTGGGTTTTCGCCGCACGCCAGCTCGGATAGAGCGTGGCGATAAACGACAATGTCAGCGATATGAGTGCAATTACCGCCACATCGCGCGCATTGACATCGCTGGGCAGGTAATCGATGAAATATATTTGTGAATTAATCAGATGCACGCCGAACAATTCCTCAAAAAATTTCACAATTTGACCGACGCTCATCCCCAATGCAACGCCGAAAACCACGCCGGTCAATGTACCGAAGAATCCCGCAAACGCGCCCTGTACCATAAAAATCTTCATCACGCCGCCCGGAGCCAGGCCCAATGTACGCAAAATCGCTATATCGGCCTGCTTCTCCGTAACCGCCATGACCAACGACGAAACAAGATTAAACGCCGCTACTGCGATAATCAACGTCAGGATAATGAACATCATACGTTTTTCCAGCTCGACCGCCTCAAAATAACTGCGGTTGTTAAACGTCCAGTCGCGCACCCATACTTTGTCCTGCTGTCCCGCCGGAATCAGGTTGGCGATAAAGTCGGGCGCATTTTGGGGATGGGCCAGTTTCAGGCGCAGCCCGCCGACATTTTCACCAAGGCGGTATAACACCTGCGCATCTTTGATATGTGTCAGTGCCAGCGAATTGTCCACTTCATACACACCCGTTTTTACAATACCGACTACGTTAAACTGCTTCAAGCGCGGCACGACGCCGGCAGGCGTTACATTACCTTCCGGCGTGATGACGGTAACTTTGCCGCCCTTCTCCGTGCCCAGCGCCTCGGCCAACCCTTCACCAAGGATGATGTCAAACCCGCCCGGTTTCAAATCATTGAAGCTGCCCGAAGGCATATTGTCGCCGTAATCCACCACGTTTTTTTCTTCGTCCGGCAAAATACCGCGTATCTGCACGCCGCGCACTTCGCCGGCGTTCGCCAACAATGCCTGATCCGAAACATAAGGCGCACTGGCCAATACTTCTTTTTTCCCCTTCACGAATTGCCGCAGGTTCTGCCAGTTTTCGCCGCCGCCATTGTCGTAATAACCGATTTCCGCATGAGGCGCCACATTCAAAAGCTGGCCGCGGATTTCCTTTTGAAAACCGTTCATCACCGACAGCACCACAATCAGCGCCATCACGCCCAATGCGATGCCGGCTATCGACACCATGGTGATAAACGACATGAAACCGTTGCGCTTTTTCGCCCGCAGATAACGCAGGCCGATCCAAGTTTCCAAAGAAGCCATTTTTATCAAAGCTGCCTTATGAATGAAAAATAAAACGCGTATTGTACCGTAAAACCGACAGGCCGTCTGAAAGCATACCGGTTGGGCGGGAAGACTGTTAAACGGCGAAAAACGCAGTAAATCGGGCCGAAAAACTTGCCAAAACCGCAAACCGCCCTTATTCTTTTGATTCCAAGGGCGCAAGTCTGCGTCTGTCAAAAAGGAAAACTCAATGAAATTTAATAAATTCTTGGCGTTAACCGCCGCTGCCGGCTTGGCTTTCAGCGTTAATGCGTATGCAGCCAAGGAAATTAAAATCGCATCAAACAACACACCATACAGTGAAGCCGATGTGCAGAAACTGGCCGCCACTGCCACAGGCATGGGCGTGAAAGAGCCCGTCAGCCTGAATGCCGCCGGCGGTACCGTTACCGTATCGGGCAGCAGCGCTACCAAGTGCACCTTCAAGGTGGGTGCGGGCGATACGCCGCAGATTCAGGGCGTAAGCTGCAAATAGTCAGCCCGTCAGCCAAATTAGAGGCCGTCTGAAAAATTTTCAGACGGCCTTTTGCCATGCCTTTTTGTTGACCGCCTCCGCTTGCGGTAAAAAAGCACCCGTGATTCCGATTGGCTCTACAAACCCGCAGGCCGTCTGAAACCTGCACCTGCGGTTTTCGGGTTATTCCTTTATCGAACGCCGCTCGTATACGGCCTGCGCCAATGTCCCTGCATCCACATATTCCAGTTCGCCGCCCAAAGGAATCCCCCGTGCGAGACGGCTGACTTTGTACGGCAGGTTTTTAAACAGCTCCGCCAACACATAGGCCGTGGCATCCCCTTCTGCGGTGAAATTGGTGGCGATGATGATTTCCTCGGTTTCACTGTTTTGCAGCCGTTCGATCAGTTTGTCGAGTGCGACGGCGGATAAATCCATTCCTTGAGCGGGGCTGATTTGTCCCATCAGTACAAAATACAGGCCGTCGTGGCAATTTGCCGCTTCCATATTGGATACGTCGGCGGGCATGTGCACTATCATCAGCCGGTGCGGATTACGGTCGGAATCGCTGCAAATTCCGCACAACTCCTCCTCGCAAAAGGTGTTGCACAGTTTGCAGTGGTGCACCAATTTCAGGGCATTCTGCAAGGCGTCGACCAATTCCTGCGCCTCTTCGCGCTTATGCTGCAAAAGTTGGTGCGCCATGCGCTGTGCGGATTTGGGACCGACATTGGGCAGAACTTTCAACGCGTTAATCAGGCGGGTAAAGGCATCGGGTTTCTTGTTCATGGTTTCAGACGGCATCTGTGGTCAAACGGGATTTCAAAAGCGAAACAAAACGGCCGGTATTTCCGGCCGTTGCAGCGTTTACTCGGAAGCGGCGTTGATTTTCTGCCCCCCTTCTTTCCGACCAATGTTTTTACTCAGATAACGCAACAGGTTGTTGAACGTACTGTTTACTTGTTGCTGCATCAGAAGCTGTTTGGCGGCGGGTATCTGCTGGGCGACGTTTTCCGGCGGGGTAACGGCCTGCACTTCCACAATCACCGGCGCGGGCAGCCCCTGCAACATCACGTAGGCGGGTTTGTCTTTGGACGGACGGGCTTTGGCCAGCTCGCTGTAAGCTTCGGGCGGCATGGACTGACGCGCCTGTTCCGCCGTCAGTTTGGTTACGGGCGACCATTGCAGTTCGGTTTTCTTACCCGCCTGCAAATCGGCCAATGCGGCTCGGGCCTTTTTCTCGGCCAGCTTGACTGCTTCCGAACGAAGATAGGCGGCACGCACGTCGTCTTTTACTTCGGCAAACGGCGCGGTTCTCTCTTCACGCACTTCTTTGACGCGGACGACCCATACGGTGTTGTCGTTGATGGTAATGGGTTCGGAATTGTGTTTTTTCTTCAAAACATCATCGCTGAACACCGCATTAATCAGTTCCTGCGGCATACCCGCCGCCGCACCGTTGGCTTTGGTCAGCCACTCGTCGGACAATTTGACTTCCAGCCCCAACGCTTTGGCGGCTTCTGCCAAACTGTTGGGATTGTTGAAAGCGGCTTCGCCCAGTTTCTCTTTGGCGGCATTGAATCCGGCGGCGGCTTTTTTCAGTTTCAACTCTTTTTCCAATTCGGCTTTTTCCTGCTCGAATACGGGTTTGTCCTGAATATTCAGAATCTTGATGATGTGGTAACCGTAGGCCGTCTGAACCACGTTGCTGATTTCACCTTTCTGCATTGAGAATGCGGCGTTTTCGAATTCCGCACCCAGTCCGCCGTCTTTCGGCATAAAGCCCAAATTGCCGCCGTTGGACGCCGAGGCGGGGTCTTTGGAATATTGTTTGGCCAATGCGGGGAAGTCGGAAGGCTTCGCTTTTACCATCGCCAGCACTTTTTCAGCTTCTGCTTTCGCCGCCGCACGTTCTTCCGCACTGGCGTCCTGCGCCACGGGGAACAGGATGTGTGCGATTTCGCGGCGCGGCGGCAGTTTGTCGAACGCCTGACGCAACTCCGCGTCGCTGACGGTCTGTTTGTCGGCCAATGCCTGCGTGGTCAGCGCCACCAGCTCGATTTTCACGGCCTGCGGGATAATGTAGTCTTTTTTGTTGGCATCATAGTAGCGCTGCAATATCGCATCGTCGACTTTAATCTGTCCGGCAAGGGCTTCCGGATTGAACGTTACCGAACGTACGGTGCGTGCCGCCTGCGCTATGTTGACCAACTGCGCAGCCTGCGCATCACTGACGATGGTGCCGTTCTGTACTAGGTTTTGCAGATTTTGGAACAAAAACTGGTCGCGGATTTCTTCAACAAACTGGTCTTCGCTCATACGGCGCTGATTGAGATACTGGGTCAGCAGCGCTTGGCTGAACTTGCCGTTTGCATCGTGGAAACTCGGGTCGTCCACGATAATTTGCTTAATCTGTTCTTGCGATACGGCGATGCCCATCTGTTTCGCACCTTGGGTCAGATACGCGCGCTGCAACAACGATTGGAACACGGCGTCGCGCGGCTGTTCGCCGCCTGAGGCCTGTATGTTTTGCATGGCTAGGTTCAGGTCGTGGTCGCTGATTTTCTGATTGCCGACTTTGACGATATAGTCCGAATCGGGATTGGCGACGGTGTTGGCACCGAAGAAACCGACGAAAGTCAGTGCAATCAATCCCAACAGGATTTGGGCGGGGCCTTTGTATTTTTCTACAGTATGGAACATGTTTTCAATTCAGACGGTGATTAATGGCAAAGGCGCATTTTAGCGTGTTTTCACCCGACATGCACCTTTCAGACGGCCTCCGCAAACCGTCGGGCCGTCTGAAAGGCTTGCCGCGGAACGGCTAGCGGCCGAACAGTGTCCGGTAGGATTCTTCGGAAAAGCCGACGTGAAAGCCGCCGTCCTTATCCAATACGGGTCGTTTGATGATACTGGGCTGCTCCACCATCAGTTTGACGGCTCCCTGCAGGTCGGCGGCTTCCGCCTGCTGTTTCGGCGTCAGTTTGCGCCATGTCGTACCGCGTTTGTTGAGCAGCGTATCCAAAGGAATCTGTGTCAGCCATGATTCTATCAATCCGACGGAAGGCGGCTGCTTTTTGAAGTCGACAAACTCATACGCCAGGCCGTTGGCCGCCAGCCAGGCGCGGGCTTTCTTAACCGTGTCGCAGTTGGCGATACCGTAAATAACCGTCATTTCCTATCCTTGTCGCTTGCAGTGAGAACCGGCATATTCTACCGAGCAACGGGGCGGTTTGTCCCGCCTGTCGAGAAAAATGCCGGTTTGCGGTTTCTTTTTCGGCAATAAACTTCTAGAATGGAGGCGTTTTCCAACCCGCATTTTTACGGAGTTTAATGATGAAGAAAACCGCAGCCGCCGTTGCCGCCCTGATGCTCGCCGCCTGTTCGGGAGACAGCCCGAGCAACGCCCTGTTTGAAAAAACCATCAACAATTACGCCAAAAAAGAAGGCGTCTGCCTGCCCCTGCTGCTGAACGTCCAAGACCCTTGGGGCGTGGAATCGTTCACTCCCGTGGCCTTGGGCAGCACTACCGTGAAAATCGCCGAAAAAGACAGCAAAGGCAACCGCATCAACAAAACCGCACTGAAACAAATGGAACTGCTTGAAGACGAAGGTTTTTACGACAAGGCCGAATCTGAAACGCTGACCAAAACCGGCGGCGGGGAGAAAATCAGGCTGTCCGTGTACAAACTGACCCGAAAAGGAACGGAACAGGTGCGCGGCGGGGAAGCCGAACCGCGTTTCTGCATTGGCCTCCAGAAAGTGGAAAAAATCAATTGGTACACCGAACCCGCTTCCTCCAACGGCATGACCGTTTCCCGTGTTTCCTACAAAGCGCGCATGGAGCCGGAAAAATGGGCGGAAAAACTGATTCGGGCGGGCGGCGGCAATATGCCGTTTGACAACAAGGCCGCCGAACAGACCGCCGTATTGGTTAAGACCAACAAGGGATGGAAAGACATGCGCGAGCTGAACTGACCTGCCGCCTTCCGACCGAAATGCTGCGGATGCCGTTTCAAACGGCCTCCGCAGTTTAGTTTATACGTGATAAAACATAAAATAATCGATAAATAACCAATAAGGAGTTCGAATCATGAATCATCCCCAAACCGCCATCATTCCCGACCACTGCAAAGCGGGCATTTTTATCGAAGCAGACATCCTTGCAAACAGGCAAAACGACATCAAAACCGCCTGCCGCGAAAGCCTGAAAGCATTGAAAGCCTTGCAGGACAAATATCCGGAAGACTCGCTCGGCATGACCGTTGCCTTCGGCAGCGACGCTTGGGCGGCTTTCGGCCATAGCGGAGAAGGCAGCGAAATCAAACCTTTCCGCCCGTTGGGCGGCGGTCTGGCTCCGGCCACGCAGCACGATATTTACGTCCATATCCAGTCCATGCACCAAGACACCGCGTTTGCCTTGTCTCAATCCGTTTTGGCCGCATTCGGCGGCAGCATCCGTATCGCCGGCGAAGTCCACGGTTTCCGCCTGCTGCAAGAACGCGGCTTGGACGGTTTCGTTGACGGTACGGAAAATCCGCAGGGCGACGATAAAGTCCGCGATGTCGCCATTATTCCCGAAGGCAGGCCCGATGCGGGCGGCAGCTACGTCCTGCTGCAAAAATACCGCCATGACCTGAAAAAATGGGACGCCGTGCCCGTTGCCGAACAGGAGGCGTCTATCGGCCGCAGCAAGGAAAGCAACGAGGAATTCAGTAAAGAAGTTCGGCTGCCCGACTCTCATCTCGGACGCGTCAATCTGAAAGAAAACGGCATCGGCCTGAAAATTGTCCGCCGCAGCCTGCCATTCGGCACGGTCAGCGGCGAACACGGCCTGATGTTTACCGCCTACTGCCACACCTTGCACAATATCGAAGCGCAGTTGGTCAGTATGTTCGGCGAAACCGACGGTAAAACCGATTTGCTGCTGAGAAACCTGTCCGCCGCCGTATCGGGAGCCTATTACTACGCGCCGTCGGTAGAGCGTCTGGAGAACCTGTAACCAATGGCCCGGAGGCCGTCTGAAAAAGCGCATCTGGATTTTTCAGACGGCCTCCGCCGCCGTTTTCGCTTCCAGTCAGAATCTTATGTCCGAAAAAGCCCAAACATTCGACCCGCTGAACATTCCGATTGAAGGTACCAACCTTATCGAAGCCTCCGCAGGCACCGGTAAAACCTACGGCATCGCTGCGCTGTTTACGCGGTTGGTTGTACTTGAACGGCTGCCGGTGGAAAGCGTGCTGGCGGTTACCTTTACCAAAGCCGCCACCGCCGAACTGAAAACCCGCCTGCGCGCGCGCTTGGACGAAGTGTTGCAGGTTTTGGAAAACATTTCAGACGCAGAAGACGGTTCAGACGGCCTCGATGCTTATTGTGCGGCACACCATCCGGACGACGCATTTCTGCCCGCGCTGCTGCGGCGGGCTTTACGGCAGGAAAGCCGCGGCCGGCTGATTGTGCGCCTGAAGGCCGCCATCGGCCAGTTCGACAACGCCGCCATCTACACGATACACGGCTTCTGCCAGCGGATACTGCGCGATTATGCGTTTCTGTGCAGTGCGCCGCTCGATGTGGAACTGACCGAAGACAACCGCGACCGCCTGCTGGTTCCGGCCCAAGATTTCTGGCGCGAACGCATCAGCGGCAACCCCGTCCTTTCCAAACTGGTTTTCAACCGCCGCTATACGCCCCAAACCATGCTGGCGCAAATCCAAAAGTTTACCGGCCGCCCCTATCTGGTTTTCAGACGGCCTGAAAACACATTGGAAGCCGCGCAACAGTCTGCACAAGCCGCTTGGGAAAGCATCCGTAGCAAGCTGTCCGAACTGGAAGCGGCCTTCTGGCGCATCCATCCCGCATTGAACGGCAGTTCATACCGCGGAAATACGTTTACCGGCGTCTTTGCCGAACTCAACGCCGCCGCCGGATACGAATCGTTGCCCAAACTGAGCAAAACAACCCATGAAAAGCTGCCGATGTTCTCAACCGAAGCATTGGAAAACGGCCTCAAAAAAGGACAATCGCCCGACGCTGCCGCCTTCGCCGCTTTGCAGGAACTGGCAAATTTCGGCCGCGATTTAAATTCCGCCGCCGAAGCCGAACAAAATACCCTTACCCTGCTCTGCCTTGAGCTGCTTGACTATCTTGCCGACGCGCTGTCCGAACAAAAAAAAGCCCGCCGCGAACGCGGTTTCGACGATTTGCTGCTGGACGTACATCACGCCCTGACCGACAATCCGCACGCCGAAACGCTGGCGCAAACCGTCGCCCGAAACTGGCGCGTCGCCCTGATTGACGAATTTCAAGACACCGACCCGCTGCAATACGAAATCTTCCAGAAAATCTTTATCGCGCAAGGCAACCCGCTGTTCCTCGTCGGCGACCCCAAACAGGCGATTTACAGCTTCCGCGGCGCCGACATCTATGCCTACCTCCAGGCCGCCGAAGACGCGCGGCACCATTACACCCTCGCCACCAACTACCGCAGCCACACCAAGCTGGTCGACAGTATCGGCGCACTGTTCCGCCGCAAAAACCGCCCGTTTGTCTTGGAACGCATCGACTATGCCGACGTCGGCGCTGCGCGGGAAACAAGCAGGCTCACCCCCGCACGGCCGGCCGTTCAGGTGCGCTGGCTGCACGGTGCCGATGCCGAACCGCCCAACAAAGACATCCTGCGCAAACGCGCCGCCGAATACTGCGCCGACGAAGTCGCCGCCGCGCTCAACGATGCGGAGGAAGGCCGTCTGAACTTTAAAGACCGGCCGCTGCAATCGGGCGACATCGCCGTATTGGTTCGCACCCACAACGAGGGCAGCATGATTGCCCGCGCACTGAAAAACCGCGGCATCCAAAGCGTGCTGCTGCACCGCACATCCGTGTTCGCCTCAGCCGAAGCCCGTGCAACCGCCTCCCTGCTCGAATTCTGGCTCGACCCGCGCCGTACCGAGCCGCTGCGTTTTGCCCTGGCCGGCGTGTTGTTCCGCTATACCGCCGACGAACTGCACGCGCTCAACCGCAACGAAGCCCGACTGCTCGACTGGATGGATTCCGCACAAACCGCCCACGAACAATGGAAACAGCAGGGCATCTACGCCGCCATGCAGCATTTTTCCGCCCGACACGGCATTGAAGCCCGCCTTCTGTCGCAAGACGGCGAACGCAGCCTCACCAACTACCACCAGATTCTCGAACTGCTCGCCGAAGAAGATGCGCACAACCGCAATCCGTCGTCGCTGTACCAATGGCTGCTGGAACAAATCAGTCTCGCCTCCGGCGACAAAAAAACTTCCGGCGAAAACGACCTGATACGGCTGGAAAGCGACGAAGCACTGGTTAAAATCGTAACCATGCACGCTTCCAAAGGTTTGCAGTACCCGCTCGTATACTGCCCCTTCGTTTGGGATGCGCAACCTCTCAAATCCGGCGACTGGCAGATACTCCACCGCAGCGGCGGCGCAGCCGAACTTCTGGCCGGACACCAGCTTGACGATGCAGACCAAGCCCGTCTTGCCGACGAAGAAACTTCCGAACGCCTGCGCCTGCTTTACGTCGCCCTCACCCGCGCGGAAGAGCAGCTCAATATCTATGCCGCCTGTTGCGACGGCACTCCCGACAACACTTTCGCCTACCTGCTCGAAGGCCGTGCGGACAGCAGCCGCGGGGAAACCCAAAAAGCCTACCTTCACCGAAAAAGCGGCAAGGGCGGGAAAACCGCCTTGATGCAGATGCTGGAAGACAACTGGTGGCAGTTTATCGCTCACGCTCCCGATAACACCGATTTCGCCTTCGCCGACAAAGCCCCCGCAGAAACCGCCTTGCAAAGCAGACGCGGCAGCGGCATAACCTACCGCGCCGCCGTCATTCCCGAACGCAGTTTCGACATTGTCCGCCACACCAGTTTCACCGGCCTCAGCCGCCACGTTAAAACCCGCGACGACGAACGCGAAGAATTGCAACCCGCCCTTGACCCTGCCGAAAATATCGAAAGGCCGTCTGAAAACATTGTTTCAGACGGCCTGACCGACGCAGAAGACATCCATCATTTTCCACGCGGCACCAATGCTGGTATTTGTCTGCACGAAATACTGGAAAAATTCGACTTCTCCCTCTCTGCCGCCGAACAAGCCGAAACGGTGCGGGAAAGCCTCTCCCGCTACGGCTTCGAACCCCGATGGCAGCCTGCCGTCCATATCATGCTGGACCATTGCCGCCTCGCCCCGCTGACCGCGGCATATGCACTTGCCGACATTCCGCCGCAAAACCGCCTGCCTGAAATGGGTTTCACACTCTACATGGAAGACTTCGGACTTGAACGGTTGCGCGCATGGTTTGCCCGCCCAAACAGCGGCCTGCCGCCCGAATGCGCCGAAGCCGCCCGAATGCTCGATTTCAAAGACGTACAAGGCTTCCTCAGCGGTTTCATCGACATGGTTTACCAAGATTCAGACGGCCTCGTCTGCATCATAGACTACAAATCCAACCACCTCGGCAACAATGCCGAAGCCTACACTCCCCAGGCCATGAACGAAGCGATGGCGCACCACCACTACTATCTGCAAGCCTTGATTTACGCCATCGCCGTCGCCCGTTACTACGCACTTCGCCGCCGCCCCTTGCCGCGAATCGCCGTCCGCTACCTTTTCCTGCGCGGGCTGGACGGCGGAGAAAACGGCGTCTGGAGCTGGAACATAGACACCACGGATTTAACGGAATGGTTGTGAACAATCCGGGCCGTCTGAAAGCTCATTCCCAAACAGTCCAATATAAACACAATCCTTTGATTAAAATAATAATTTATTAATTATCGCATATTAGGCTATTCAGTTTTGCATACCTTTTCAAAGCCTGTATTTCCAGTTTACAGCCTTTTTGCGACAATACCCCCTATTCGTCAAGGGAGTTTTCTACCTTGGCGGAGAAGATAAATACAAACCGCATACCAAAAGGAAACAACGGTGAAACGCATTTTTCTGTTTCTTGCTACCAATATCGCCGTATTGGTCGTCGTCCGCATCATCTTGGCCGTCCTCGGCATCAACGGCACCGACCAAGTCGGCAGTCTCCTGGTTTATTCCGCCGTAGTCGGTTTCAGCGGCTCGATTATTTCGCTGCTGATGTCGAAAACCGTCGCCAAAAATTCCGTAGGCGCCGAAGTCATCACCACGCCGCGCAACGAAGAGGAAGCGTGGCTGCTAGAAACCGTAGCCGCACAAGCCTACCAATGGAACCTGAAAACGCCCGAAGTAGCCATCTACCATTCTCCTGAACCCAACGCCTTTGCCACCGGTGCAAGCAAGAACAACTCCCTTATCGCCGTCAGCACCGGCCTGCTCGACCATATGCGCAGGGACGAAGTCGAAGCCGTCCTCGCTCATGAAATGGCGCACGTCGGCAACGGCGATATGGTTACGCTGACCCTGATTCAGGGGGTGGTCAACACTTTCGTCGTCTTCCTTGCCCGTATCGTGTCCAGCATGATTGCCCGCAGTAACGACGGCAGCTCTTCACAAGGAACCTATTTTTTGGTCAGCATGGTGCTGCAAGTTGTTTTCGGTTTCCTCGCCAGCATTATCGTGATGTGGTTCAGCCGCCAGCGCGAATACCGTGCCGACGCGGGAGCAGCCAAACTGGTCGGAGCGCCGAAAATGATTGCCGCACTTCAACGGCTGAAAGGCAGCCCCAGCGACTTGCCGCAGGAAATGAATGCAATGGGTATCGCCAGCGACACCCGCGATTCGCTGTTGAGTACGCACCCCTCGTTGGATAACCGCATCGCCCGTTTGAAGGCCCTTTAGTCTGTTCCGCAGATTCTATCATCCATACTAAAAGCTGCCGGAGTACTCCTCCGGCAGCCTTTTTGTTTTCAGACGGCCTTTTGGCTACTTCTGCCAATAAGTCTTCACATTAACGAACTCATACAGGCCGAATTCGGATAATTCCCTACCGTAGCCCGAATCTTTCACCCCGCCGAAAGGCAGGCGCAGATCGCTGCTGGTATGGCGATTGATGAATACCGAACCCGCATGGACTTTTTCAGCGAAGCGCCATGCTTTTGCAGTGTCTGCGGTATAGATGCAAGCCCCCAAACCAAAAGGCGAATCGTTGGCCAGTTCGACAGCATGTGTTGCATCTTTCGCCCGCAACAACATGGCAACCGGACCGAATACTTCTTCACGGTATACGCGGCAATTCGGATTGACATGATCTAATACCGTGGCAGGATAAAACCAGCCGCCGCCATCGGGAACAATGCCGCCGAGTAAGCATTCCGCACCGTTATCCAATGCATCTTCCACTTGTTCATGCACCCTCAAGCGCAAATCGGTACGGTGTAGCGGAGCCAGCGTCGTGTCCGCATCCAACGGATTGCCGGTTTTCAATTTGGCGCACTCTGCAAGGAAAAGCGGGATAAATTTTTCGGCAACGGCTTGGGTTACGATAATTCGTTTGGCAGCATTGCAGGATTGGCCCGCATCACGGAAACGCGAATAACAGGCCTCTTTCGCCGCTTGGGCTAGATCGGCGTCGGGCATGACGATAAAGGCATTGCTGCCGCCCAACTCCAATACGCTTTTTTTCAGATGGGCTCCGGCATGTGCAGCCAAAAGGCGGCCGGTAAAGGTCGAACCGGTGAATGCCATCGCGTCGGTATGCTCGATAGCCTTCAGCGTATCGAGTTCATCCAGCCAAGCGGGAATGACAGGTAGCCCGCTGCTGATGATGTCGAACAATGCGGCCGTTACGCGGGAGACGCTGGGAGCAGGTTTAACCGCACAGGCATTACCCGCGCACAACGCAGGAACGGCAAAACGTAAAACCTGCCAGACGGGATAGTTCCACGGCATCACAGCCAAAACCACGCCCAACGGTTCGAAGCGGACTTGGCTAAGGCTTGCCTGAGTGGCAATGGTTTTATGTGCCAGCAGTTCAGGGGCAAGACGGGCGTAGTAGCGGATGAGTTCAACCGATTTATTCAACTCAGCCCTGCACTCGCGCAGACAGCGGCCGACTTCCTCACACATCATTCGCGCCAACTTGTCCTGATTTGCTTCCAAACGGGCGGCAAAATCGCTCAATAATGCCGTGCGCGCGGTAACGGGTAATGTAGAAAACGATTGTTGTTCGATTCTGAGACAGTGCAGTTTTTGCAGAAACGACTGCCATGACTCGGCTTCGCGGCGGCAGAGTTCCGAACCGTCGGCTGGATTGTGACTGAGAAACAAAATCGGCTCCTTTGTTTTGCTTATCGTTGTTATTGGAAAAACGTATTATATGATGAGGCCGTCTGAAAATGTAGTGCATTGTAGTGAACACTGTTTCCAGACGGCCTCCCAAAATGTGCCGGATTAGGATACAAGCATTAAGGGGTTGCTTCACTTTGCATGTTTAACGCCGATTTCCTTTATAAAATGGGAACATTATGAAATAAGCTGCGGGAAAATCGCTTTTAGTCCCGCCACGATGATTTCCACCGACACGGCGGCCAGCAACATACCCATAATGCGGTTGAGTATCGTCAGACCGGTATCGCCTAAAAAGCGGCTGATACGGGAAGATGCCATCAGTACGGCATAACAAATCAGGCTGATAAGCAGGCCCGCCGCAATAATGGAAATAATGTCCCAATAATTTTTGGCTGCCGAGGCATAAATAATCACGGTAGAAATACCGCCCGGACCAACCATCATCGGAATAGCAATCGGCACTACGGCGATAGCGTTGATATTTTGGTCGTTTTTAGGTTGCTGTATGGTGATTTCCGCTTCTTCCGAAGTGCCTAAATCGGGTTTTGCCGGATTACTGTTGCCGTTCATCATGGAAATGGCAATCAACAAAACCAAAATACCACCGCCCACTTGGAACGAACCAACGCTAATGCCCAGAAGTTTCAGCAAAAAGCCACCGGTCAGTGCAAAAACAGTAATGACGATGAAAACAGTCAGTGCAGCAACCGAAGTGATTTTACGCCGTTCCTTCGTATTATGGTTGCGCGTCAAATCAAGATAGATGGATAAAGCGCCGAAAGGATTAATCAACACCATAAAAGCCAGTATCAGCTTTGAAATCTCAACACCCAAACCCATACTTACTCTTTCCCTTTAAATCTGTTTTCGTTGCCGATGCTCATCAAAAGAGCCAATATCATCATGATGGAGAGTGTTGCCGTACCACCATAGCTGACCAAAGGCAACGGTACGCCGACGACAGGCAGGATACCGCTGACCATCCCCATGTTTACGAACGCATAACAGAAAAACGTCATGGTTAGCGCACTTGCCAAAGCGCGGCTATACAATGTTTCCGCCCGTGCGGCGATAATCAGCCCGCGCGCCAAGATAATCAAATAAACCAAAAGCAGCAATACATTACCGATAAGCCCGAATTCTTCTCCAAACACAGCAAAAATAAAGTCGGTCGTTGCTTCCGGAATATAGTCGAGATGGGTTTGCGTACCGTTAAGCCAGCCCTTACCCCAAATACCCCCCGAGCCGATGGCAATCATTGACTGGATAATGTGGTAGCCCGCACCAAGCGGGTCTTGCGTCGGATCAAGCAACGTCAGAACACGGGTACGCTGATAATCATGCATACCGAAATTCCATAGCAGAGGCAACATACCGATAAACCCGATTACGGCAACCAATATGGCTTTCCACGGCAAACCTGCAAAGAAGACGACTAGGAGTCCTGAAGCCATAATCAGTGTTGCCGTCCCCAAATCGGGTTGTTTCAAAATTAAGGCGACCGGAATCATCACTATCAACAGTGCGGCGGAATAATGCTTCCAGTTGAGACTGTCCTCATAACGCTGAAAATACCATGCCAACATAACCGGCAACGCGATTTTCATAATTTCGGACGGCTGAATGCGCGTAAATCCAAGATTCAGCCAACGTGTGGAGCCGTTTACAGTAACCCCCGCCACTTCCACACCTATCAACAGCACCACACCCAATATATAAAACGGCGGTGCAAATTTTGCTATTGCCTGCGGGCGGATACGGGCGATAACCCAAAGCAGCATAAACGATAAAACCGTATGCAGGGTTTTGTTTTCAAGTTGGCCGAATTCCTGCCCGTCGGCAGAATAAAGCAGGAAAAGGCTCATAACGTAAATCAGCAACATGGCGAAAAACAGCCATGAATCGATAGGCGACCAAAGTTCCCGCTTGATTTTGCCTAAAACCTTGACTATTTCATTCACTTCATTCCCCTTGTACCGCACTTGCCGCTGTGCTTTCCGCATCAGCATTGGTATTGATACCATAGGCCGTCTGAAAAACCGTCGGAGCCGTTATGCTTCTTTCGGTATGCCTGCCGCCGGAAATATTTTCCGCAGGAGGCTGTATACCCTGCTTCAGGTTGAGCATATAAAAATCCGTCAAACTACGTGCCAACGGAGCAGCACTGGCTCCCCAACCTCCGTTCTCCAGAAGTACGGCAATGGCAATTTCCGGTTTTTCCAATGGAGCGAACGAAATGAACCAAGCATGGTCGCGGTGGCGTTCGGCAAGAGCGGCGGCGTTATAACTGCGTCCCTGTTTAATCTGTACCACCTGCGCCGTACCGGTTTTCCCACCCATGCTGTATGCCAATCCTCCGCCGATACGGTGTGCGGTTCCACCCGGTTGCAGCACTTTCTCCATAGCGCGCTTAACGTACTCGAAATTATCTTTTTTAAAAGGTATGGTCTTCGCCGGATTCGGATTGATTCTGGTGATTTCTCTGCTGCCGTAATTCAACAGTTCTTTAGCAAGATGCGGCTGATAAACCACGCCGTCATTGGCCAAGGATGCAGTGGCATGAGCCATTTGCAGGGGGGTATAGGCGTTGTAGCCCTGTCCGATACTGACAGAAACCATCTCCCCCGGCATCCATTCCCTTGCCGCCTTATTTTCGGATTTGGCAAACCGTTTGGCTTTCCATTCCCTACTCGGTAATACGCCGCGATACTCGTTCGGCAGGTCTATGCCAGTTATAGAACCGAAACCGAATTCAGCCAATTTGGGACTGGCTTTGTCTATGCCCATTTCGTAACCTAAACGGTAGAAAAACGTATCTGACGAAACCTGAATAGCCTTACTCAAATTTGCTGAACCATGGCCCCTGCGCACCGAATCTCGGAAGAGATGGCGGCTACCCGGAATGCTCCATGCCCCCGGAGCAGGAATGACTGTATTTTGCGTAATTTTTCCGCTTTCCAACAAAGCCATACCCATAAACGGCTTAAACGTAGAACCTGGCGGATAAAGCCCTTGCGTTACACGGTTAATCAACGGTCGCTGCCAATCTTCGTTCAATGCCTTCCATGTATCTCCGTCGATACCGTCAATAAACAGGTTCGGATCGAACGAAGGCTTGGAAACGAATGCCAAGACATCACCGTTTTGCGGATTGATGGCAATCAATGCACCACGCCGACCTTCCAACAGGCGGTCTGCTTCCAACTGCATACGGATGTCCAGCGTAAGACGCAAAGTTTGCCCCATTTTCGAAGGAACGTTTTTCAATACACGTACGACATTACCGTAAGCATCTTTTTCCACCTCCTGATAACCGGGCACGCCGTGCAACTGGTTCTCATAATATGCTTCTAAACCCGACTTACCGATATGGGTACTGCCGCGATAAAGTGCGGTCAGGTTATTTGCATCCAACTGCTCTTGATCTCGGTCACTGATGCGGCCGATATAGCCTAGGAAATGTGAAGCCAATTTCCCATAAGGGTATTCGCGGAAAGTGCGCGAATTGATTTCCACACCTTTAAATTCATGCAGATGTACTGATAATTTTGCAGCTTCTGCATCGGTCAGCCTTAGTTTCAAAGGGATATTTTCAAATTTGCGGTAAGCAACACGAAATTTCTCAAAACGTTTCAAATCAGTTTTACTGATTTCCACATACGCACCCAATGCCTGAATCAAATCCTCCATCCTACCTTCAATCTTGCTCGGAATGACTTCCAACGAAAAAGCAGGATAGTTTCTAGCCAACGACACGCCGTTTACATCTACAATATCCCCACGAGCCGGAGGCGTAGGGATAAGCGTAATACGATTACTGGACGCCTGCCCCGAAAACTCATTGCGATGCAGTATCTGCAAATAAACAAACCGGGCAAACAACAGACTGAAAAAAAACAGAATCAGGGCGAAAGCGACAATCAGCCGTAACCTGAAATCGCGTTTCACCCTTAAAGCTGCTTCCTGCTTATCAATCTGTTTGGCGGGTCGGTCGGATTTAATCTTATTCATTGGCATTACCGACGGATTCTGCGGAGATTGACTATCATCTGTATCAACTGGCTGAACAGAGGCCAAAGCAACGCTCCGACAATCGGAGCAATAAAACTTTGTAACGTAATGATTTGACGATTAAGAAAAAGACGCGCCACCACCAATACCGTCTGATTACATAACAACAACGCCAGTACTACGAGAATCTGCATAACATGGCCATATAGCATGATTTGACGGTGATAACGCAAAACGAAAAAAACCATCACGGTGTAAGATAAGGCGTGTAACCCCAAAGACGCGGCCGTACCGACATCGACTAAAAGACCGATAAGAAATGCCATCCCCATGCCAATTCGATTAGGTAAATACATAACCCAATAAAGTAAGGCCAATGCTGTAAGTTCCGGCAACCAGAAAAATACATCGAAAGGAAACGGCATAAAATCAAGCAGTATTGCCATAAGGAAACTACCTATGACGATGCGCAACGGAATTTCCCGATATGAATCTTCAAAATCACTCATAGATTTATTGCTGAGGTTTAGTTGTCTGGGATTTCGGCTGAGAAACGACCAGCACGAAGCGGCTACCACGTAAAGCGGCAAACGGAGAAAGTGAAGCGGTATAGTACGGCGAACCCGAAGATCGCTCTATGGTATCAACCGTCGCAACCGGAATACCGGCCGGATATACGCTGTCCAAACCGGAAGTCAGCAAAATATCCTTCGCCTTCAAATCAGATGCAGAGGGAAAATAGCGTAAATCAAGTTTATTGCCACCGCCGTAAAGTAGGTTACGTTCACCTGTGCGGGCCACCATGACAGGTACAATGCTCTGGCTGCTATAGAGCAGCGTTACTTCGGAACTGTACGGCAGTGCTTGGGTAAGTTGCCCTACCAGTCCATTTTGGTCAATAACAGCATCTCCCGCCTTCAAACCATCCAGGCTGCCTTTATTGATAATCAACTTGTCCGATAACGGATCTTTTCCGCTCGAAATGACTTCGGCACCGGTAACATCATTAATTCCCGCCTGCTGCAAACGGTAAAGTTTTCTTAATTCGTTCAACTCGCTCAAATTGACTTCGTCTCGTTGCAAACGGGTTTTCAGACGGCCATTTTCTTCCAATAGCAATCTGTTTTGCTCGATAAGCCCGCTCTGGGATTGGGTCAGGGTGCCTATATATTGATACAGTCGCACCGGTTGGTTGGAAAACCACTGCATCGGATAAAGCACTACCGAAGCTGCCTGCCTAATATACTGTACGGCCGCCAAACGGCTGTCCAAAATCATTAATGCCACGCTAAGCGCGGCATAACCGACAAACCTGAAAAAAAGCTTGCCACTGTTTCTTTCGTTTCCGGCAAAACGCCAAGACGGCTGTCCCATTACCTTTCCGCCTTACATGTTTTCAACGAACACTGCATTTAAAGTCCCTATATAATCCAAAGCCTTACCTGCTCCGTATGCAACGCAGTTCAAAGGCTCACCCGCAATACCGACCGGTAGTCCGGTAGCATCTGCCAACAACAAATCCATACCCTTGAGCAAAGCACCGCCACCGGTCAAGACCAACCCGCGATCGGCAATATCACCCGCCAGTTCAGGCGGAGCGAGTTCCAATGCCAGTCTGACGGAACGTACAATCTGATTTAGCGGTTCGCTTAATGCCTCGCGCACTTCATCTGAAGTTACTGCCATTGATTTCGGCGTACCTTCCGCAAGGCTGCGTCCTTTAACCGTGATGGCTGTCGTTTTATCGTTTCCGAACACCGTACCGATTTTCTTCTTAACTTCTTCCGCCGTAGTTTCTCCGATAATCACTCCGCGATTACGGCGCAGATGATGTACGATAGCTTCGTCAAAAGTATCTCCGCCAACACGGACGGAATCGGAATATGCCAAACCGTTCAACGACAAAATACCGATTTCGGTCGTACCACCGCCGATATCCACTACCATCGAGCCGGCGGCATCTTCAATGGGCAGCCCTGCACCTAAAGCGGCAGCCATCGGCTCTTCAATTAAATAAACACTTGCCGCACCGGCTGCGAAAGCAGAATCGTGGATGGCTTTACGCTCTACTTGGGTGGAGCCGCCCGGCACACATATAACCACGCGCGGAGGTACAACCATTCTTCCGCCTACTGCTTTCTTAATGAGCAGACCAAGCATTCTTTCAGTAATATCAAAGTCCGCAATCACACCGTCTTTCATCGGGCGCACGATATGGATGTTGCGCGGGGCGCGCCCCTGCATTTTTTTTGCCTCCGTACCTACTGCAACGATAGCATCCCTGCCTCCGGAAGTATTCTGTATGGCTACGACGGACGGTTCGTCCAACACAATCCCCTTATCCCTAAGATAAATCAAGGTATTGGCGGTACCCAAATCAATAGCGATATCATTGGAAAAGTAACGTGAAATAAATTGAAACATGAAAATACCTGAATGCGCGGGTAAAAACCCAAACGTGCGATAGTACCCTATTGTCAAAACATATCGGCATAGATATTTTCAGACGGTTCCTATAAGGTACAAACGGAGACCTTCCAAAAACGCCATGCCGCCATATCGGTTTTCAGTTATAATTCTTCATTTCCGCGAAGACGGACACAATCATACCTTATTAAGGTCGGATTTACTATTCAGACAAGGATTTTTTATGGCTTTAACACTAAATGACGTGGAAAAAATCGCCCGCTTGTCCCGCCTGTACCTTAACGACGGCGAAAAAGCACAGACATTGCAAGAGCTAAACGACATCTTCGCCATGGTCGAAAAAATGCAGAGTGTAAACACCGACGGCATCGAGCCGATGGCGCACCCGCATGAAGCTGCCCTGCGCCTGCGCGAAGACAAAATCACCGAGACCGACCGTGCCGCCGAATATCAGTCCGTCGCCCCCGAAGTGCGCAACCGCCTATATATCGTGCCGCAAGTAATCGAAGAATAATTTTTCAGACGGCCTTTATCCTAATCAAGGCCGTCTGAAAACATACTTCAATCTCCATCTGTCAAACCGATTGTTTGAAGCATTCTACGTGTTTGAAATCCAAACAATAAATATTTGAGGCCGTCTGAAAAGCCCTTCCGGAAGAATAATTTATGACCCGATATACCCTCACCCAAGCCAGTCAACTACTCCAATCCAAACAAATCTCCGCCGTCGAACTGGCAACCGAATACCTCGCCGCCATTGCTGCGCAGAACCCGGCCATCAACGGCTACATCACTCTCGACCAAGATAAAACTCTCGCCGAAGCCCGTGCCGCCGACGCGCGTATTGCGCAAGGTAACGCTACCGCACTCACCGGCGTACCTATCGCCTATAAAGATATTTTCTGCCAAACAGGCTGGCACAGTGCGTGCAGCTCCAAAATGCTGGACAACTTTGTCTCCCCCTACACTGCCACCGTCGTCCAAAACCTGCTCGACGAGGGCATGGTAACGCTTGGCCGTACCAATATGGACGAGTTTGCTATGGGCTCAACCAACGAAACCTCGTTCTACGGCGCAACCAAAAACCCGTGGAATCCCGAACACGTTCCCGGCGGCTCGTCCGGCGGTTCCGCAGCCGTCGTTGCCGCACGCCTTGCCCCTGCCGCGCTCGGTTCAGACACCGGCGGCTCTATTCGCCAGCCTGCTTCACACTGCGGCATCACCGGCATCAAACCTACCTACGGCACAGTTTCCCGCTTTGGCATGGTTGCCTACGCCTCCAGTTTCGACCAAGCCGGTCCGATGGCGCAAACCGCCGAAGACTGCGCGATTTTGCTCAATGCGATGGCGAGCTTTGACGAGCGCGATTCCACCAGCTTGGAACGCAGCAAAGAAGACTACACCCGCGATTTGGACAAACCGCTCAAAGGCATGAAAATCGGTCTGCCTAAAGAATATTTCGGCGAAGGTGCGGATGCTGATGTGCAGGCTGCTTTGCAAAACGTCATCAACCTTTTAAAAGCACAAGGCGCGGAAACCATTGAAGTTTCCCTGCCGCAAACCGCCCTGTCCATTCCCGCTTACTACGTCCTCGCTTCCGCCGAAGCCAGTACCAACCTTTCCCGCTACGATGGCGTGCGCTACGGCCACCGCGCCACCCAATTTAGCGACCTTGAAGAAATGTACAGCAACACCCGCGCCGAAGGTTTCGGCAGCGAAGTCAAACGCCGCATCATGATTGGCACTTATGTGTTGTCGCACGGCTACTACGATGCCTATTACCTGAAAGCCCAAAAACTGCGCCGCCTCGTTGCCAACGATTTTCAGACGGCCTTCGCGCAATGTGATTTCATCCTTGCCCCGACTGCGCCCACCGCTGCCCCGAAACTCGGCAGCGACATCCACGATCCTGTGCAGATGTACCTTTCCGACATCTACACCATCGCCGTGAATCTGGCCGGCTTGCCCGCCCTGACCCTGCCCGCAGGTTTCAGCGGCAACGGACTACCCATCGGCGTACAATTTATCGGCAATCACTTCTCCGAAGCCAAAATCCTTGGCGCAGCGCATCAAGTACAGCTGGAGAGTGATTGGCATACCAAAACCCCTGATGGAAAAGCATGATGCCGGAGCAGTTTGTTTTTCCCGATTTCAAAACCGTATATGAGGATGCGCCAAAATTTCAAATCCAGCATTTGAAATTCTCCTTACGCAGGTTGTTTACACGGCAGCATGTCAAAGATTTTGAAACATTTGTCAACGCCTCAGCGTCACGCCGTACCTTTTTTCAAAGGCGGCCGCAAGATGCCTATCCGTTGATACATGCCTTTGTCGACCAGCGTTTCAACAGACGGCGCAGGCTGCAAGTCATGAAAGAAGACCTGCTAACAGCCGAAAAACTGTTCGGGCAGGAAACGCTCGCCAATATGACGACGCGCAAATTCCATGTCGTTCTGGCGCATCTTTCAGATGGCCTGACTTTATGGCTGAACCGAAACGATAATTGCGTGGATGAAGGAATGTGGTCGCTATCCTTGCGCGACAGCGAAGGAAAACGTCTCTACATGGCAACCTTCGCCCTAGTTGACGGTAAACTGCTGGCCGCCTCTATCCAAGGCCCTGCGGGGGAAGAAGCTAAAGACCTTGTACGCAGCCTGACCAAACAACTCCACGGTCTGCGCCCGCAGCAACTGATGGTAACCGCCCTGCAATATTTTTCGATATCGCTCAATTTGAGTGGCGTTATCGGCATTGCCCAAGAGCATCAGGTCAAACTGCGCTGGCGGCTGAAGAAACGGGTCAAAATGAATTACGACCTGTTTTGGCAGGAGAACGGCGCAACGCTCGAAAGCGACGGCTACTGGCATCTGCCGCAAATCCCGCCGCGAAAAGACTTGGCGGAAATCGAAAGCAAAAAGCGTTCGATGTACCGCAAACGTTACCAAATGCTGGATAACATGGCGGCCGAGATGCAGGCTTGCTTTCAGAAGACTTGACTCTACGTTTTCAGACGACTTTTGCCATTTGAAAAACAAACAGGTCGTCTGAAAACGGCTGACCACTTTATATTATTGACATCAAAAGAAAGAACCTCTTATGACTTGGGAAACAGTAATCGGCTTGGAAATCCACGTCCAATTAAACACCCAATCCAAAATCTTCAGCGGCGCATCGACTGCATTCGGTGCAGAACCCAATGCGCACGCCAGCGTGGTGGAATGCGCGCTGCCGGGCGTACTGCCGGTAATGAACCGTGAAGTCGTTGAAAAAGCCATCAAATTAGGTTTGGCTTTGGATGCGAAAATCAATCAGAAAAACGTGTTCGACCGCAAAAACTACTTCTATCCCGACCTGCCCAAAGGCTATCAAATCAGCCAGTTAGATTTGCCGATTGTCGAACACGGCAAATTGGAAATCGTGGTCGGCGACGATGTGAAAACCATCAACGTAACCCGCGCGCACATGGAAGAAGACGCGGGCAAATCCGTGCATGAGGGCTTGAACGGTGCAACCGGTATCGACCTGAACCGTGCCGGCACGCCGCTGTTGGAAGTCGTATCCGAACCCGAAATGCGCTCCGCCGCCGAAGCCGTTGCCTACGCCAAAGCCTTACACAGCTTGGTAACATGGCTGGACATTTGCGACGGCAATATGGCGGAAGGCTCGTTCCGCGTCGATGCCAACGTATCCGTGCGTCCGAAAGGCCAAGCGGAATTCGGCACGCGCCGCGAGATTAAAAACCTCAATTCCTTCCGCTTCTTGGAGCAGGCGATTAATTACGAAGTGGAAGCGCAAATCGAGATTTTGGAAGACGGCGGCAAAGTACAGCAGGCAACCATGTTGTTTGACCCGGAAAAAGGAGAAACCCGCGTGATGCGTTTGAAAGAAGATGCACACGACTACCGTTACTTCCCCGACCCTGATTTGCTGCCCGTCATTATTTCAGACGGCCAGTTGCAAAAAGCCAAAGAAGAAATGCCCGAACTGCCGAAAGAAATGGCGGTACGTTTCGTGGCGGATTACGGCGTATCCGACTACGACGCGCGCCTGCTCACCGCCAGCCGCGTGCAGGCTGCCTATTTTGAAGAAGCCGCCAAAGCCAGCGGACAAGGCAAGCTGACTGCCAACTGGATGAACGGCGAACTCGCCGCCACGCTGAACAAAGCAGGCATGGAACTTGCCGACAGCCCGATTACCGCTCCGCGCCTCGCTGCGTTGGTAGGTGAAATTGCTGACGGCACTTTAAGCAGCAAGTTGGCGAAAAAAGCCTTTGAAGCCATGTGGGCAGAACCTGAAACCACCATTGCCGAAATCATTGAAAAACACGGCTTGCGGCAGATGACTGACACGGGGGCGATTGAAAAAATCATCGACGAAGTGCTGGCTAACAACGTCAAATCAGTAGAAGAGTACAAATCGGGCAAGGAAAAAGCCTTCAACGCGCTGGTCGGCCAAGTGATGAAAGCCAGCAAAGGCAAGGCCAACCCGCAACAAGTCCAAGAATTGATGAAATCGAAATTGGCTTAAATTTTGAGACTGAAACGGCTGTATCACTGTTTTCCAGACGGCCCCGTTATTCCGTATCTGTACATGATTCCGTTTTGGAACCTTTATCCGACCCGTCGTTCGGCTTAGAAACCTCAACCCATTTCAGGAACCCGACCGTGATTGGTACCGTTATCGATTTTATCCTCCATATCGATCAGCACCTTACTGCACTTTCCGCACAATACGGCATGTGGATTTACGCGATTCTGTTTTTGATTATTTTCTGTGAAACGGGTTTGGTCGCCACGCCATTCCTGCCCGGCGACTCTTTATTGTTTGCCGCGGGCGGAATTGCCGCCGTCGGCGGGATGAACATCCATATCATGGTGCTGATTCTGCTGATTGCCGCTATTTTGGGCGATGCGGTCAATTTCATGATTGGCAAATATTTCGGCGCAAAGCTGTTTTCCAATCCCGATTCCAAAATATTCCGCCGCGCCTATTTGGAAAAAACCCATGCGTTCTACGAAAAACACGGCGGCAAGACCATTATCATTGCCCGTTTTGTTCCGATTGTGCGCACCTTTGCCCCGTTCGTGGCCGGTATGGGCGACATGCATTACGGCAGGTTTATCCGCTACAACATCATCGGCGCGCTGGCATGGGTATTGCTGTTTTCGTATTTAGGTTATTTCTTTGCCAATATTCCCTTAGTAAAAAACAACTTAGGCTTGGTTCTGGGTGCAATCATCGTTATTTCCATCCTGCCGGCCGTAATCGAAATAGTACGCGCCAAATATGCGGCAAAAAAATAACCGGCGATTCCGGCAAACAAAAGAGGCCGTCTGAAAAATTACTTTCAGACGGCCTCTTTACCAAAATCAATCTATTTCTTCGCGGCCATTAAAATATTCGACCGCCCCACCCTCAAAAAAACCCTGCAAAATGGCTTGTGCGGCCACTTGGTCAAGCACGGCTTTTTGTTTGCGGCCGAACACTTGGGCTTCGGCCAACAAGCTTTCCGCATATAGCGACGACATCCGCTCGTCTACCCAATATATCGGCAGCTTGAACCTGCCCTGCAATCGCCTGCCGAATTTCCGGCTCAGTCGGGTCAGTTCGTGCTCCGTACCGTCGGCATGTACCGGCAGGCCGACTACGAATTGCACGGGCTGCCATTCGCTGACCAGTTTCGCCACCGCTTCAAATTTGGCCTCGTTGCTGCCGCCCGTTACCGTGGTAAGCGGATGGGACAAACCTACTTCCGCATCACCTTGCGCCACACCGATTCTCACTTCGCCGAAATCGAAAGCCAACGTCGTACCGGCAGGCGCTTTAAGCATGTCCCGCTCCGCAAATCAGAGAAGCAGGTTCGATGCCCAGCTTGGCAAACGCCGCGCTATAACGGTTTTCATACGGCACATCGAATAAAATCCCTTCATCGGCAGGCACGGTAAGCCATACATTATCTGCCAATTCCTGCTCCAACTGGCCTTTTCCCCAGCTCGAATAACCGATGCTAACCAGCGCCTTGGCAACCTTTTTCGGGTCGGCGAGATTTTCGATAATATCGCGCGAAGACGTCAATGCGACATCTTCCGTAACCGCCATACTGCTTTGCCAGTTGCCGATCGGCGTATGCACCACATAACCGCGATCGACATGTACCGGCCCGCCCATCATCACGCTTTCGTCTTGAAAACGCAGCGGAATATTGCGGTCGCTGGCTGCAAAAATCAAATCCATCGTAACCGGCGAGGGTTTGTTGATAATCAGCCCCAAAGCGCCGTCTTCATTATGTTCGCAGATATAGACCACGCTGCCGTCGAAAAACGGATCGTCCATATCCGGCATCGCAACTAAAAAATGATTGGCTAAATTCATGTCGTTTCTTTACCGTTTGGCAGCCGCAGCCATGTCAACAACACACGAACCGAAAACCTGCCGGTTCGGCATCCCCGCAATCTCCCGCTCGTCCGCCTTTTGGCCGTTGTAGCAGGACACCGCGCTCAACGAATTTTTCGGCGAACCTTGGATAATCTTGTCGCTATACACCAAATAAGCAAAAGCCTTACGCTTCCCATCGTAATAGCGGATAATCTGCTGGCTCTTAAAAGCCACGCTGGCACTGCGTTTGAACACTTCCTTAGGCTTGATGACCGCCTCCTCGCGATAACGGATAATGTCCGCCGTCTGCACGCACGACACCGAAGCATCGCTGGCATCTTCTTCCAAGTTGACCGTTTCCTTCAAACCGCCCTTTTTCGCGTAAGAAATATAACAGGCCACTCCCTTAACATCGGGGTCGTCAAAACCTTCCACTTCGATACGGTCGTTTTTACCCAGCATATTAAATACCGTACTGGCCCTGCCGATTTTATCTGCATCGCTGCCGCCGCAGGCCGCCAATATCAGGGCGGCAACCGCTATAAATAATTGATGTCTCATTCTGATGGATTAAGATTGTTGGTTTGACATGGATACTATATGAGGCTCCCCGCAGATATTGCAAGCCGACCAGGCAAGGTTTCAGACGGCCTAACAGCCTATGTTCATACCAGCCGCAGCCTTTCGAACAAATTGCCACCCGCCCGCTGCAAACAGTATAATTCCGCATTGCCCTCCATCTTTTCATTCATTATTTTCACAAAACATCATGATGCGTTACAAACCCCTCTTACTCGCCCTGTTAATCTCGTTTTCCGCTCCCGCATTTGCCGCCCACAACGCCGCTAAAAGCAAGGAAAACAAAGCCCAATCCGTCAAAGAACAAAATATAAAAAGCAAAAAAGACACCGCCAAAGCAAGCGGAAACAAAACTTCGAGACAAACAGTCGGAAAAACCTCCGGCAAAAAAACGGATGCAGACGAACCGGCAGGCAAACAATCACGCAAAGTAAAGGCGGACAATAAGAAAAACGACACACGGCAGGACAAAGAAGACGGTAAAACCACCAAACGGGACAAATCCGAAAAACAAGAAAATCCGAAAAGCCGCAAAGGAAAGGAAACACTGAAAGCAAAAGAGAAAACCGACGAAGACAAACCATCGGCCAACGTCAAAAAAGAAACGGCCAAAGCAGACCGGAAACACAAACAAGACGCCGGCCAAGATGAAGGCGGCAGAGGCAGAAAAGCCGCAAAGAAATCGGACAAGCAGGCCGAACGGCAGGAAAATAACGAGCAACAACCCGATGCCGTTATCGGCAAAAACGGCACACCTCAGATGCGCGCCGCCGTTACTTCGGCAGCCAATGATTTGGAAAGCAAAAAAGCATTGCACAACCGCGCCGACGCATTGCTGGTCCACGTTGCAGCCACATTGCGCCAAACGCGCAACGACCTTGCGGGCATCAACCGGCAGCAGCGGGACGCCTGGGACAAATTCCAAAAGCTGAATGCCGATTTAGGCCGTCTGAAAACCGAAGTTTCCAGTATGCGCGCGCAGATTTCCCGTTTTGTATCGGGGAACTATAAAAACAGCCAGCCCAATGCGGTTGCCCTGTTCCTGAAAAAAGCCGAACCCGGCCAGAAAACCCGTTTCCTGCGCTATACCCGCTACATCAATACCGCCAACGAACAGGTCATACGCGATTTGTCGAAACAGCAGCAGGAATTGGCCGCACAGGAAAATAAAATCAATGCCGAACTTACGCGCCTGAAACGTCTTCAGGCCGGCGTCCAGTCCGCATTGCGCAAACAAGGCGTGCACAACACCGCCGAGCAAAACGAAAGCCGCCGCCAAAATGCACAAATGGCAAAGGACGCCCGAAAACTGCTCAACCGGAAAGACAGCGAGCAGCGGCTGAACACCTTATTGGACAACCTCAACAAACGCAAAGCGGAACAACACAGAAAAGAGGCCGAAGCGCGCAAAAAAGCCGCTGAAGCGCGCTTGGCTGCCGCAGATAAAGCGCGCAAAGCCAAGGTGGCCAAGCAAAAATCAACGGACGGCCAGTCTGCCACGTCCGGTCTGACCGCCGAAGACATGAACCTGCGCGCGCCCGTTACCGCGGGTCATTACATTTCCACCAATCCCAACAGCTTCAGCCGTATGCAAGGCCGTCTGAAAAAGCCGGTTCAAGGCACACTGGCAGGACTGTTCGGACATGACCGCGGCGACGGTGAAGTATGGAAAGGCGTGTTCTACCAAGCCGTTCCTTCGACCGTCAGCAGCATTGCGGCCGGTACGGTCGTTTATGCCTCCGAACTGGAAGGCTACGGCAAAGTCGTGGTTGTCGACCACGGCGAAGGTTACGTCAGCATCTATTCGGGGCTGGGCAGTATTTCCGTTGCCGACGGCAGCCGGATTGACGCCGGTGCGCCCCTAGGCATCAGCGGCGTACTGCCGAGTGGCGAAGAAGGCCTGTATTTGGAAATCCGCTACAACGGTCAGAATATGAACCCGCTCTCCTGGATAAACTGATTTCAGACGGCCCGATGCCGTCTGAAAACCCGCCGGACACACAGCCAGCCACATCTATCGGATGGCATAACGTTATACTTTGATTAGCATTTTTTTACCCGAAAGCAGTTGTTTCACGCGCCATAATCGCATAAAGTACAAAACTCACGTTTTCAGGCCGTCTGAAAACTCAGATAAGAAAGAGAAAGTAAAAAATAATGTCGAATTCCACTTTGAAAAAAGTCGCACTTTACACTCTGGGCGCATTCAGCGGCGTCGCACTCAGCCTCAGCCTACAAAGCTTTGCAGCCGAGAAGGCAAAAAAAGAAGAATCCCTGCCGGTACAGTCCATCCGCACGATGGCGGAGGTATACGGCCAAATTAGAGCCAACTATTATCAGGACAAACCCGATTCCGAGCTGTTCGAAGGCGCCATGAAAGGTATGGTCGCAGGCCTCGACCCGCATTCGGAATATATGGACAAAAAAGACTATGCCGACCTGAAAGAATCCACCAGCGGCGAATTCGGCGGTTTGGGTATGGAAATCGGACAGGAAGACGGTTTCGTCAAAGTTATCGCCCCGATTGAAGATACGCCCGCCGAGCGGGCCGGCGTGAAAAGCGGCGACTTCATCGTCAAAATCGACGACGTATCCACCCGCGGCATGACCGTCAGCGAAGCGGTTAAAAAAATGCGCGGCAAACCGGGTACCAAAATCACCCTGACCCTGTCGCGCAAGAATGCCGACAAGCCCATCGTCGTCAACCTGACCCGCGCCATCATCAAAGTCAAAAGCGTGCGCCACCACTTGCTCGAACCCGGCTACGGCTACATCCGCGTTTCCCAGTTCCAAGAACGCACGGTTCCGGGCATTACCGAAGCGGCCAAGGATTTGACCAAGCTCAACAAAGGCCCGCTGAAAGGCCTGATTCTTGACTTGCGCGACGATCCGGGCGGCCTGCTTAACGGCGCGGTCGGCGTGTCCGCAGCCTTTTTGAAACCCGATGTCAACGTCGTCAGCACCAAAGGACGCGACGGCAAAGCAGGCATGGTGCTTAAAGCCACGCCCGAAGATTATCTGCTATCCGCCGGCAAAGACCCGCTCTCAGGACTGCCGGCCGAGCTGAAAACCATCCCGCTGACCGTGTTGATCAACTCAGGTTCGGCTTCCGCTTCCGAAATCGTGGCCGGCGCGTTGCAAGACCACAAACGCGCCGTCGTAGTCGGTACGCAGAGTTTCGGCAAAGGTTCGGTGCAAACCGTTATCCCGTTGTCCAACGGCAGCGCGGTCAAGCTGACCACCGCCCTGTACTACACGCCGAACGACCGTTCCATCCAAGCGCAGGGTATCGTGCCCGACATAGAAGTCAAAGACAAAGACCGTGCCTTCGAAAGCCGCGAAGCCGATTTAATCGGCCACATCGGCAACCCGAACGGCGGCGAAGATGTGAAAAGCCGCAGCGATTATCAGGAAATCGATAAGTCGGAAGCAGGCAAAACCGACGGCAAGGGCAAACAGGACAAGAAAAAAGACGAAGCCGACCTATCGTCGCGCCGCATCCCGAATCCGGCCAAAGACGACCAGCTCCGCAAAGCGCTCGAATTGGTCAAAAATCCGGCGGAATGGCAAAAATCCTTAGGCTTGGCAGCGAAAAAACCCGTTCAGAAAAAAACGAAAAAAGACGAGGATAAATAACGGCGGCCGCACAGGCCTACCCGTTCTCGTCCCCACCAAATAGGCAAAGGCCGTCTGAAAATTACTTTTTCAGACGGCCTTAGGATTTGTCGGCATACCGGCCGGTTCCAATTTAGCAGGGAAAACATCATGGCAAAAGCCCCCAAAACCATCTACCAATGCACCGAATGCGGCGGCACTTCCCCGAAATGGCAAGGCAAATGCCCGCATTGCGGCGAGTGGAACACGCTTCAGGAAAGCCTAGCCGCGCCCGAACCGAAAAACGCCCGCTTCCAATCTTGGGCAGCGGATACCTCGACCGTCCAATCCCTCTCCGCCGTGACCGCCACCGAAGTGCCGCGCAATCCGACCGGCATGGGCGAACTCGACCGCGTATTGGGAGGTGGTTTGGTCGACGGTGCGGTCATCCTGCTCGGCGGCGACCCCGGCATCGGCAAATCCACGCTGCTGTTGCAAACCATCGCCAAAATGGCGCAAAGCCGCAAAGTGCTATACGTTTCCGGCGAGGAATCCGCCCAACAGGTCGCCCTGCGCGCGCAGCGTTTGGAACTGCCCACCGAAGGCGTGAACCTGCTTACCGAAATCCGCATGGAAGCGATTCAAGCGGCGTTGAAACAGCATCAGCCCGAAGTCGTCGTCATCGACTCCATCCAAACCATGTATTCCGACCAAATCACTTCCGCCCCAGGTTCCGTATCGCAGGTACGCGAATGCGCCGCCCAACTGACGCGTATGGCGAAACAGATGGGCATCGCCATGATACTGGTCGGACACGTTACCAAAGACGGCGCGATTGCCGGCCCGCGCGTACTGGAACACATGGTCGATACCGTGCTGTATTTCGAGGGCGACCAATATTCCAACTACCGCATGATACGCGCCATCAAAAACCGCTTCGGCGCGGCAAACGAACTGGGCGTATTCGCCATGACCGAAAACGGTTTGAAAGGCGTATCCAACCCGTCCGCCATCTTCCTCGCCAGCTACCGCGACGACACACCCGGTTCGTGCGTTTTGGTCACGCAGGAAGGCAGCCGCCCACTTTTGGTCGAAATTCAGGCATTAGTCGATGACGCGCACGGCTTCACCCCCAAACGCCTCACCGTCGGCCTCGAACAAAACCGCCTCGCCATGCTGCTCGCCGTTCTCAACCGCCACGGCGGCATCGCCTGTTTCGACCAAGACGTGTTCCTCAACGCCGTCGGCGGCGTCAAAATCGGCGAACCCGCTGCCGACCTCGCCGTCATCCTCGCCATGCTCTCCAGCTTCCGCAACCGCCCGCTGCCCGAAAAAATGGTCGCATTCGGCGAAATCGGTTTGAGCGGCGAAGTCCGTCCCGTCGCACGCGGACAAGAACGGCTCAAAGAAGCGGAAAAACTCGGTTTCAAGCGCGCCATCGTCCCCAAAGCCAATATGCCGCGCAATCCGAAAGAATTTCCCAATCTGGAAATCTTCGGCATCGGCAGCTTGCAGGAAGCGGTGGATATTTGCCGGAACGCAGCCGAATAAAAGATTAAAAACAAGCGAAAGGCCGTCTGAAACGATTTTCAGACGGCCTTTTATACCGGCTCCAAGCGATTAAGCCTCAGAAACCGTTTTCCATCATAATCTGCCCGGGCAGGCGGTTGCGGTGCATGGCAAAACCCATGTCGAGCAGCGTTTGGAAGGTGTCCTTCACCATCGCCGGATTGCCGCAGACCATAAACCGCGTGGCGGCGGTATTAAATTCCATACCCAGTTTCGCGGCCAGTTCGCCACTTTCCAACAATGCGGGAATGCGTTTGCCGCTTAATGCGCCTTCGGTCTGTTCGCGGGTGGTAACCGGCACGAACCGGAATTTGCGGTAGTGTTCTTCAATCAGAGGATGTTCCGCCAACGCGGCCAAACGGTCGTTGAAAATCAGTTCGCCGGCATAAGACACGGAATGCACCAGCGAAATGCTGTCGAAGCGCCGCCAGACTTCGGGCTGCTCCAAAATGGACAGAAACGGGGCGATGCCGGAGCCGGTGCACAACAACACCAAATCTTTGCCGTCGGGGAAACGTTCGGGCAGCAAAAAGCCGGTGGCGGTTTTGTCGAGCAGGATGGCGTCGCCCTCTTTCATAACCGCGAAACGGGCGGACATCGACCCGCCTTCGATTAATACGGCGAAATATTCGAGCGTGTCGGCGTATTCGGCGGACACGACGGAATAAGCGCGCCAAATGAAGCCTTCGCCGTCGCGGAAGCCGAGACGGGAAAATTGTCCGGCGGAAAAACGGTAAGATTCCGGACGGCTGATGGCAAAAGTCATCAGTTTGGGCGTATGGTGTTTGACCCACAACACGGTTTCTTCGGTGAATTTGGCTTCTGGTGAGGCTGCCATGCTTGTCGTTCCTAGGATGGGGGTTTTCAGACGGCCTTTATTATAGCAGAGGCCGTCTGAAAATCTTTCAGACGGCCTCTGGGATTAGCGGTTACAGCGTCGAATCCAAAGCCTTGGAAATATCGTTCCAAATATCGTCCGCGTCTTCAACGCCGATGGAGAAGCGCAGCAGGCCGACTTTGATGCCCATCTCCATTTTCACATCATGCGGTACACCGCTGTGGGACTGGGAATAGCAATGGTTGACCAGACTTTCGACGCCGCCAAGGCTGGAGGCCATTTTGACCAGTTTCATGCTTTTAATCACACTGTTTGCCGCTTCGAGCGTGTCGTTTTTGAGGTAAACCGTGACCACGCCGCCTATGCCTTTGGGCATTTGAGTTTTCGCCAGTTCGTAATGCTCATGCGACGGCAGGCCTGGATAGAACACTTTTTCTACGGCGGGATGGGCTTCAAGACGGCGGGCGATGTCGAGCGCGTTTTTGCAGTGCGCCTCCATGCGCAAGGCGAGCGTTTTGATACCGCGCAACACCAGCCAGCAGTCCATCGGGCCGGCAATCGCGCCGGTATGCACCATCATGTCGTGCAGCGGTTTCGCCAGTTCTTTGGTTTTGACGGCAACGATGCCCATCAATACGTCGGAGTGGCCGCAAAGGTATTTGGTGGCGGAGTGGAACACGATGTCGCAGCCCATCTCCAGCGGCTGTTGCAGATACGGTGTGGCGAAGGTGTTGTCGATGCCGACCAATGCGCCGGCAGCGTGGGCTTTGGCGGCAAGCGCTTTGATGTCCACCAGCCGCAAAAGCGGATTGGACGGGGTTTCCAGCCAAACCAGTTTCACATTGTGCGCTTGGAGCAGTTCGTCCAAGCGGTCGGGGTTGCCCAAATCGGCAAAGACGACGTTCACACCCCACGCTTTATATACGTCAACCAGCAAGTCATACGCGCCACCGTAAATGTCGGCGACAGCGACGATGGTATCGCCCTGACGCAGGAATGTACGCCACACGGCATCAATGCCCGCCATACCACTGGAAAAAGCAAAACCCGCCGCCCCGCGTTCCAAATCGGCAACCGTGTCTTCCAAAACCTGACGGGTCGGATTGCTCAGACGCGAATAGCGGTAGGGAACCTGCTCGCCGATTTCGTGCAGCGCGAACATACTGTTCTGATAAATCGGCGGCATCAGCGCGCGGTTGTGTTCGTCGCAATCGTAGCTGGAATGGATGGCTTTGGTGGCGAATTTCATCTCGGTTCGACCTTGTAAAGATGTGAATAATTCAGGATTCTATCACTATCCGAAAAATAGAAACAATCAATGCGGGCAAGGTTTGCAAGTGATATAATCTCGCATTTGCAAAACGGACGGCATGAATCCGTTTCAAACGACACACACCCCAGCAATCCGACAATTAAGGACAAACAACGCATGAACGCCATTGCAGACGTGCAATCCAGCCGCGATTTACGCAATCTGCCGATTAACCAGGTCGGTATCAAAGACCTGCGCTTTCCGATTACTTTAAATACCGCCGAAGGCAGCCAATCCACCGTCGCCCGCCTGACCATGACGGTTTTCCTTCCCGCCGACCAAAAAGGCACGCATATGTCGCGCTTCGTGGCGTTGATGGAAAAACAAACCGAGGCCTTGGATTTCGACAGGCTGCACAAACTGACCGCCGAAATGGTTGCCCTTTTAAACTCTCATTCCGGCAAAATCAGCGTTTCCTTCCCCTTCTTCCGCAAAAAATCCGCGCCCATTTCCGGCATCCAATCCCTGCTGGACTACGACGTTACCCTGACGGGCGAAATCAAAAACGGCGCATACAGCCATAATTTGAAAGTCATGGTACCCGTGACCTCTTTGTGTCCGTGTTCCAAAGAAATTTCCCAATACGGCGCGCACAACCAACGCTCGCACGTTACCGTCAGCCTGACTGCCAACGCCGAAGTCGGCATCGAGGAAATCATCGACTGCGTGGAAGCGCAGGCAAGCTGTCAGCTTTACGGCCTGCTCAAACGCCCCGATGAAAAATACGTTACCGAAAAAGCCTATGAAAACCCGAAATTCGTAGAAGACATGGTGCGCGACGTAGCAACCGCGCTGATTGCCGACGGACGCATCGAAAGCTTCATCGTCGAGAGCGAAAACTTCGAGTCGATACACAACCACTCGGCTTACGCCTATATTGCTTATCCTTAAGCGGATTCTTGTTGTCGCGAAATCAAATAGCATCCAAAACAGAAGCATACGAAACCGCATAGACAAACAACCTAAACGACTCCTACAAGTCAGACTGGAAACTACGCAATCAATCTGCCCTCCCTTAATTCGCTACAAAACTTCAATTCCAACGCAGATTTGTAGTTTTTCGAAATGTAACAGCCAACCGGAACTGCCCCACAAGCATTTTTACCAAAATGAATAGTGAAGAAATACGAAACAGAAGACACAGCCGACCTCGCGGCCGTCTGAAAGGTTTTTCAGACGGCCTGCCTACATTTTACACATCCCGTCAAAACCTGCCGCCGCCGCAGGTGTTATACTATAAAAATAACAACCATTAATATAAACAGACCACACAAAACGAGGCACATTATGTCCCCAACACCCGTTACCGTAACTTCCTACAACATGCACAAAGGCATGTCGGCACTCAACCGCAAAGTACAGCTTAATAGTATGGCCGACGCACTGCATGATTTGCGTTCGGACGTATTTTTCTTACAGGAAGTGCAGGGCAGGCATCAGGCGCGCAGCAATAAGATAGACGGTTTTCCCGAACAGCCGCATTACGATTTTCTGGGTGAGCGGCTGTCGTATAACCGCAGTTACGGCAAAAATGCCGTTTATCCGCAGCGACATCACGGCAATGCCATTCTGAGCCGCCTGCCGATTGAAACGCTGCACAATCTGAACATCACCGTCAACCGTTTGGAACAGCGCGGCGTTCTACATTGCGAAGTGTTGCCCGAAGGTTGGGAAACATCGCTGGTGTGTCTGTGCGCCCACCTCAACCTGCGCGAACCCGACCGCGCCAAGCAGTACCGCGCTATTTTCGAGTATGTCAGTATGCACGTCGATCCTGCCAGCCCGCTGATTATCGCCGGCGATTTTAACGACTGGCGCGAAAAATCTGCGCTATCGCTGGGAAAGGCCTTGAATTTGGACGAAGTGTTCGTCGACAGCAACGGCCGCCGTCCCAAAACTTTTCCTTCCCGTATGCCTTTTTTAAGCCTTGACCGTGTGTATACCCGCAATTTGGAAGTGCTTGATGCGCAAATCCACAACAACAAACACTGGCAGCACCTCTCCGACCACCTGCCCCTGAGCGTAAAAGTCAAGCCGAAACTGAAATTGCCGAGATAGGCCGTCTGAAACCATACTCAAATTAAGCCGGCAGCCGGATTCGGCGCGGTGGCGGTAAGTGTGTTATATTGTCCCCATCATTCGACCGATGCCGAAAAACATTATGGAAACAGAAGATTATCTAAGCCGTATGCCATTTACCATTGTGTTTATCGACCCATTGCACAATGACTTTCAGGGCAGCAGCCGGAAAATCAACGAATATATCGGCCGCATTCCCGCAGCACTGCCGCGGCTGCACCAGCCGAAATTTGCCGAAAAAATCCTCGAGATGGCCGCCCACTGCTGCAATATGCGCGTCGTCGTCCGCAACGCCGATTCCCTAGTCAAACACGAACTGCATTACATCGTTCGTAACGGCGTGTTCTGTAGCGATGAAAAAATGTGGACGTTCATCAACGACCCCGACAATCTAGCGGTAGTCGTCGGTCAGCCCTGAAACAACCGCGGAATCCTTCCAAACCGTTAAGTTATCCGAAAATGCTACTCTTTATCGACAATTACGACAGCTTTACCTATAACATCGTGCAATATTTCGCCGAACTCGGTCAAAACGTCGAAGTTCGCCGCAACGACGATATTACTTTAGAAGCAATCGCCGCATTAAAACCGCGATACCTGGTCATCGGTCCCGGCCCGTGCACGCCGAAAGAGGCGGGTATTTCCATCGCCGCCATACAGCATTTCGTCGGCAAACTGCCCGTAATGGGCGTGTGCCTCGGCCATCAGGCGATAGGCGAAGCATTCGGCGGCGACATAGTGCGCGCGCAGACGCTGATGCACGGCAAAGTATCGCCCGTGTTCCACCACGGCAAAGGTATGTTCAAAAACCTGCCCGACTCCGTAACCTGTACCCGTTACCACAGTCTTGTCATTGACCGTGCCACACTGCCTGAATGCCTCGAAATCACTTCGTGGACGGAAGACAATGAAATCATGGGCGTAAGGCATAAAAATTATGCCGTCGAAGGCGTACAGTTCCATCCCGAAGCACTGCTAACCGAATACGGCCATGACATGCTGCGTAACTTTTTAGAAGAATTCAAGGATTTCAAAGCGGCATAAACGGCGGACGGCGGCCCGTTTTTCAGACGGCCTGCAAGCTGCTATACTTTCGCCGTTTGCACCCATCTATATTTTTAGCGATAAGGAAACAACATGGCAGATTTCAATAAAATCCTGACCCCGGGCGACGTAGACGGCGGCATTATCAACGTAGTCAACGAAATCCCCGCCGGCAGCAACCACAAAATCGAGTGGAATCGCAAACTGGCGGCTTTTCAGCTCGACCGCGTAGAGCCCGCGATTTTCGCCAAACCGACCAACTATGGCTTTATCCCGCAAACGCTGGATGAAGACGGCGACGAGTTGGACGTATTGCTGATTACCGAGCAGCCGCTGGCAACCGGTATTTTCTTAGAAGCCAAAGTTATCGGCGTGATGAAATTCGTCGACGACGGTGAAGTGGACGACAAAATCGTCTGTGTGCCCGCCGACGATCGCAACAACGGTAATGCCTACCAATCGTTGGCCGATTTACCTCCGCAGTTGATTAAACAAATCGAATTTCACTTCAACAACTATAAAGCCCTGAAAAAACCGGGTTCCACTAAAGTGGAACACTGGGGCGATGTTGAAGAAGCCAAACAGGTTATCAAAGAATCTATCGAACGCTGGAATAAACAGGCATAAAGTTTGAAATACGGATAGATAAAAGATCCGTGTTACACATTTCAGTATAACTTTCCATAACAAAAAGGCTGGTATACGGTAGCGTACCAGCCTTTTCATAACAAAGAAAATTATTAAGTGGGTACACCTAACCCACTCTAAGTAGAAAAAACAGCCTAAATACACGTCCTACAAAACAAACCAGATGAAAACTACTGTAATAAGGCTCCTTATTGTTTTGTTGTTTTATTTCACCCTGCCGCCAATCCGGCAAAGGTATCGAAATACGTCGGAAAAGTTTTATGCGTGCATTTGGGATCGTTGATAACGACCGGTACGCCCATCAGCGAAACCAGTGAGAAGCACATGGCGATGCGGTGGTCGTCGTAAGTGTCGATAACGGCATCGGTACGCAACTGTTCCGGCGGTGTAATGCGGATGGCTTCCGGTTCCTCAACCACCACCGCGCCGAGTTTGCGCAATTCCGCCGCCATCGCTGCGATGCGGTCGGTTTCCTTTACCCGCCACGAACCGATATTGCGCAGCGTACATGGCGCATCTGCGGCCAGTGCGACCACTGCCAGCGTCATGGCTGCATCGGGAATATGGTTCGCATCCAAATCGAAAGCTTGGACAGGGCGTGTTTCAGGGCGCGACACTTCGATGAAATCGTCGCCCCATAAAACGTCTGCGCCGATTTTTTCCAGTTCGCGGGCAAAAGCAACGTCGCCCTGTATACTGTTGCGGCCGATCCCGGTAACACGCACGGGCACGCCCGTTATCAGCCCTGCCGCCAGAAAATAAGACGCACTGGACGCATCGCCTTCCACATACAAATGTTCCGGCGCATGATAGCGCGCGCCGGCGGGAATCTTGAACACGCGGTAGCCTTCGTTGGCCACATTCACGCTGAACCGCGCCATCAGTTTCAGAGTAATATCAATGTAGGGCTTGGAAATCAGTTCGCCGACTATCCTGATTTCAAACGCCTGTCCGGTCAGCGGCAGCGCCATCAGGATTGCGGTCAGGAACTGGCTGGACACGTCGCCCCGAATCGGGATTTCGCGCACGCCGCTGTCGGTGCGCTCGTTGATGTGCAGCGGCGGATAGTTTTCCCTGCCCTCGTAGCGCACGTCCGCCCCCGCAATCCGCAAAGCGTCGACCAAATCGCCGATGGGGCGTTCGTGCATACGCGGTACGCCGTGCAGGCTGTAACTGCCGCCCAATACGGCCAACACGGCGGTCAGCGGGCGGAAGGCCGTACCTGCGTTGCCGAGGAACAGGTCGGCACTGCGGTTGGGAAAGCGCCCGCCCGTTCCGTACACTTTCAGACGGCCTCCGTCCAAAAATTCGATTTCCACCCCCAACGCCGCCAGTGCGTCCAGCATACGGTCTGTATCGTCGGACTTCAGCAGCGAATGGATTTCGCAAACATTGTCAGACAGCGCGGCCAACAGCAGCGAACGGTTGCTGATGCTTTTGGAACCGGGCAGCGCGACGGCAGCGGGTTTGGTTTTAACGGCGGGAAGGCGGATGGATTCGGTCATGGCAGGACTTTACAGGAATGGTTGCAAGCCGAGCCATTATACGCGATGGACGGTATTGTTTAAACGCTCCGCCTTCAGTACACTTCAGGCCGTCTGAAAACCGAGCCTGCCGCTTTCGCTATGAAAAAACGCTATAAAGCCGCATTATTCCTGCCAGCCGCTGCCGCCGCTTATTTTCTGGCGGCATGGACGCTGTCGTCGTTCCGCGTCAACAACAGGCAGTCCGGCGGGGAAATCACGCTGTTCCTCGTCAGCAACGGCACTCATGTCGACGTCGTGATGCCGTTGAAAAACAACGTGTTCGACTGGACGCAAACCGTCAGCCCCGCCGACAGCGGTTTGGGCGATTCCGGAACGGAATATATCGGTTTGGGCTGGGGCGAACGTAATTTTTATCTGAACACGCCAAGCTGGGGCGACCTGACCGTTCCGACCGCACTGCGCGCCCTGAGCGGCTTAAACCGAACCCTGATTCACGCCACCTACTACCCGTCCGAACCCGCCGAAAACGAAAACACCGTCAGATTCTCCGCCTCTCCCGAACAATACCGGCGGCTGGCCGCAGCGTTGCGCGACAGCTTCCGGCTGCAAAACGGCCGCGCGGTGGCCGTCGCCGGCGCGCATTACCACTCGAACGATGCGTTTTATGAAGCCGAAGGCCGCTACCACCTTTTCAATACCTGCAATACCTGGCTAAACGGCAAACTCACCCGCAGCGGCATGAAAGGCGTGGTGTGGACGCCGTTTGCCGGCCCTTTGCTGGACAGTTACCGCTGAAAAATATCGGAATAATATGCAAAGGCCGTCTGAAAAAATTTCAGACGGCCTTTTGCCGATTGCTTGCCAGCCATGTTGTTTTCGTTTAGATTATTAATCGTATCCATAAATATTTTTTATAACCACGACATATCCCAACTTCCAAAGAATCTGAACATGAAACATTTCGGCATTAAACTTGCGTTATTTATCAACTACTTCGTATTCGCCATCCTACTCAACAGCGTCGGCATCGTTATCAAACAATCCTTGGCCAATTACGGTGTTACGGAAACGGAAGCCAGCATTCTGGAAGCATTCAAAGACCTGCCGATTGCCATCGTTTCGTTTTTCGTGGCTTCGTTCCTGCCGAAATTCGGTTATAAAAACAGTATGCTGTTGGCCTTGGCCGTGGTATTCGGTGCATGTCTGTATATGTACACCGGCAACAGTTTCACTGCTTCGAAGGCGCTGTTCCTCTGCATCGGCGTCGCATTCGCCTTTATCAAGGTATCGGTTTATTCGATGATAGGTCTCTTTACCGAGAGCAAAGAGCAACACAACAGTTTCATGAGTTCCATCGAAGGTTTTTTTATGGTCGGCATCGCGTCGGCCTATTTCCTATTCCCCGCTTTTTTCGACGGAAACAATCCTGATGCGTGGCTGCGGGTTTATCTGCTGCTGGCAGGGCTGATTGCCATTGCGTTCTTCCTGCTGTTGTTTACCAAAATCGATGTGGCGATTCCGAAATCGGAAGGCAGGCTGATTGACGATTTCACGGGGATGATCAAACTTATCGCCCTGCCCCTGACGATTTTCTTCATCTTGAGCGCGTTCTGCTTTGTGATGGTCGAACAGGGCATCATGACGTGGCTGCCGACTTTCAACGAACGCGTTTTGTCTTTGAACGACACCCTGAGCGTGCAAATGGCGAGCATCTTGGCGCTTTCCCTGGCCGCCGGACGTTTTCTGGCCGGACAGGCGGTCAAGAAGCTGCACTGGTTGAAAATCGTCTCCGTGTGTCTTTTGGTTGCCGCCGCCATCGTGGCGTTTGTCCTGCCCCAGGCCCTCAACGCCGGCCCCCGCACTATCCATGCGTTTAGCGAAATTCCCGCCATTGGTTTTATCTTCCCGCTCATCGGCCTGTTTATCGCGCCGATTTATCCGCTTTTAAGCTCAGCCACCCTGTCTGCCCTGCCGCAACGGATGCACAGCTCCATGACCGGCCTGATTGTGATTTTTTCCGCACTGGGCGGCACGCTCGGTTCGCGTATCATCGGCATGTTGTTCCAGCATGTCGGCGGTGCACAGGCCTTTTATTTCATGCTGGTGCCGATAGCCGTCTTACTGGTTACGCTGACGCTACTGAACAAATTTATCAAGGATTATGAAAATGCGCATCCGCAAAACTGAAACCTTGGCCGCCCTGCTCGCCCAAGAAGACACCGACGGCAGCAACACCATCACCGTTGACGATACCGGCCCGAAGTCCTTCACCGTAAAAGGTGAAGACGGCGATGCATTGCAAGTGGACGGCACCTACTACTTGGCCAACTTGTTGCAGGAAATCTGGCTCGGAAACGGGGTGCTCGAACCGGAAAAAGTGTTCATGAAACCGCTGGAGCGGGTGGACTGCCTGATGCAAAACCACTACTGGCACATCCTCAGCCGCCGGATGGACGCCGACAACATCCTGACCGTCTTGTCCGACGAGAAACGCAGCAGCGACAAAGCCTATCTGTATGTCCCCGCCGCCGATGCGGACGGGCTGGCGTACTACCGATCCATCAGTGCCGCCCATCCGCAAATCGAAATCGTCGAATTGCCCGCCCCGCCGTTTTCAGACGGCCTCTTGGCGGAAATAGACCGCAAACCGGGCCTTTTGGCGTTGAAATACGATTCCGAAAGCGGCAGCCCGCTGCCTTACGTCGTCCCCGGCGGCCGCTTCAACGAAATGTACGGCTGGGACAGCTACTTCATCGGCCTCGGACTGATGGCGCACGACCGTTACGACTTGGCCAAAGGCATGTTGGAAAACATCGCCTACCAAATCAAATACTACGGCAAAATGCTCAACGCCAACCGCAGCTACTATCTGACCCGTTCGCAGCCGCCGTTCTACACCCCTTATCTGAGCGCGTTTTACCGCCGCTACCGCGACCGCCTGTCTGAAAGCTGGCTGGACGAGCATTTGGGCATAGCCATCGACGAATACCTCGATGTATGGATGAACCCGCAAACCCACCTGTTCGCCGACATCGGTCTGAACCGATACTTCGACGAAGGCCGCGGCAGGCCGAAAGAAACCGAAACCGGACACTTCGATTTCATCCTGAACCGCTTTGCCGCGCGCCACGGCATTTCCGCGCAGGAATTGGAACAAGCCTACGACGGAGGGAAAATCCAAGACTCGGAGCTGGACCGCTATTTCGTTCACGACCGCGCCATGCGCGAAAGCGGACACGACACCACCACGCGGCTGGACGACGTATGCGCCGATACCGCCTGCGTCGACCTGAACGCCATACTCTACCGCGTCGAAACCGACATCGCCGCCCTGCTGGACGACTACTATCCGCAAGGCTTTACCCGCAACGGCGAAGTACATACCGCGGCAGGCTGGCGGGAAAAAGCGCAGGCGCGCCGCCGTGCCGTCCAGCAATATTTGTGGAACGAAGAACACGGCACCTTCTACGATTACAACGTCTCGCGCGGCAGCCAGAACCATTTTGTCTCCGCCACCAATCTGTTCCCGTTGTGGGCGGGGCTGTGCGGCCGCGAACAGGCGGAAAAAACCGTCAAAAGCCAGCTTCCCGCGCTCCTGTGCCGCGGCGGCATCGCCTCCTCCGCCCCGATAAGTGCGGAAATTTCCGGCCCTGAAAGGCAATGGGACTACCCCTACGGCTGGGCACCGCATCAAATCCTGATTTGGGAGGGGCTGGAACGTTACGGCTTCAAAGAAGAAATGCAGCGCGCCGCCTTCGCATGGGTAGGGATGATTATCCGCGCCACCGTAGAATACAACGGCCTGATACCCGAAAAATTCAACGTCGAAAAAGGTTCGCACAAAACCGACGTCGAATACGGCAATGTCGGCGCGATATTCGATTATGTCCCGCAGGGCGGCTTCGGCTGGACCAACGCGTCGCTGGTGCTGGGCATAGCCAGACTGACCGATGCGCAAAAGGCAGAACTGGACGCATTGGCCGATAAGGTCTGACGCGCCGTTGCGTCTGATTTCCCGATTGATATTCAAAAGGCCGTCTGAAAAGTTTTCAGACGGCCTTTGTATCTTGTCCGGCGGGCTACCCTACCCCCGCCATATCGCAAGGAAGCGGAATTCGGGCGGCCTCAGTTTTCAGACGGCCTGATTAAGGGTTTGGCCGGATTGCCCGCCACCGTCAGGCCGTCTGAAATATCTTTGACCACCACCGCGCCCGCACCGACAACGGCGTTTTTACCGATGCGTATCTGTTGGCGGGTGCACGCACCTATGCCGACCCACGCGCCGTTGCCGACCTGCGTGCCGCCCGCCAGATGCACGCCCGGGCTGATGTGGACGAAACCGCCCAGCCGGCAGTCGTGATCGACAGTGGCCGCAGTGTTGATGATGGCGCCTTCGCCGATGCGGCTGTCGGGCTGGACAACCGCCTGCGCAAACACCACACTGCCCGCACCGATTTCGACATTGGGAGCGATGACGGCGGTCGGATGAACGATGACCGGCTGGTTAAAACCCATGGCGACGAAACGGCGGTGCAGATGCGCGCGTACGTCGTTGCTGCCGACGGCGATTGCCAAGTCATATTCGGCCGGCCGCAGACTCATACCGAGCAGGTCGGTACCGCCGATAACCGGCAGACCGAACACTTCTCCTCTGGCTTTGTCATCGAGAAAAACGATTTTCGTCCAGCGGGCGGCCATCGCTGTGGCGGCGACAACTTTGCCGTGCCCGCCCGCGCCGACGACGGCGAGCTTCTTACGGGGTGTCAACATGTTTTTTTTCCCAACGGTTTCGATAACGGAGGCCGTCTGAAAACGGAAAACTGCCCCAGACGGCTTGATACAACGAAATGATGTGTGATGGGTTTGGGACGAAACGGCGGATTACCTGTATTACAAGCATCGGCGCCAAGGCGGATGATTGCCGTCCGGCAAAGGCGGCATCGTTTTATTTCAGCCCGGCTGCATCCCCATTCCCCGCCTGCGGACACACGCCGCCGCACAAACAAAAAACACCAACTGCGCCAGATTAAACGTCGCCCCGCCAAGCGCGGCGGCAACGGGCGATTGCGGAAACAGGCTGCACGAAACCGCGATAACCGTTCCTACCGGCAACGGATTGCACCATGCGGCGGCGCGCGGAAGCAGCGTCCTGCGGCGCAGCGTCTGTATCAGCAACAGCAGCCATCCCGCCGCAATCAAACCGACCGAAGCCATCCAGTGCACCGCCAGCATCCGGTAAAAATGGCGGAACAGCGCAAGCAACGCCGGATAATCGTCCGGCGCGGCATTCAGCAGCACTTTGGCGGCCATGCCCGTGAAATAGAAACCGGCATGTCCCAAAGGCGACAGCGCATATCCGAAAAACAGCACTGCAAAACCGACCTTGGCCGTGCGTCCGGGCCGCATCAGCCGGTAAACGCCGAATGCCGCCGCCAGATACAACACCGCAGAAAACGTCGCCGGCAGCACGCCCCACAGCAGCCGCTCGGGCGAGCCGGCCTGCATCAGCACGGCGAACTCCGCCGCCTCGCCCAACTGCGGCGCCAGCGTCTGCGAAAGCAAAGGATAACGTTCCGGCGTCTGCACGAATCCGACCAGCAGCATATCGGCAACGGTCCAGCACACCGCCGCTGTAATTCCCGCCCAAAGCAGCAGAGAAAGTCGGGAAACAGCGGTTTCAGACGGCCAAACCCCAACAGATGCTTCATTTTGATTTTGCATATTATGGAATCCTGTCGGGGTATTCTCGACAATGAAATAGACTATTAAACGGGAAGATAAGTTCTCAAATTATCGGTACGTCCTATGATATTTTCGCAAAATTTCCGGTAACTGCTTAAATTCATAGGGAAATAATATAAGGCCGTCTGAAAACTATTTCAGACGGCCTCAAATCATTTCAGTAATTAAAATCAGGCAACCTGTGTCTGATGTTCGTCGCCGTTTCGCCCTCGGATAACACCCAAACGGTAAACGGTTTCGCCTTGTTCGGTTAAGAATGCCTGCACCGCGTCGGCATCTTCTTCGGCAATCACGACCACCATGCCGATGCCGCAGTTGAAGGTGCGGTACATTTCCTGAGTTTCCACATTGCCGGCCTGTTGCAGCCATTGGAACAGCTTGGGCAATTCCCACGCTTTGGCGTCGATTTGGGCGACGGTGTTTTCAGGCAGGATGCGCGGTACGTTTTCGGTGATGCCGCCGCCGGTGATGTGCGCCATGCCTTTGATGGTGAATTTTTCCAAAGCGGCAAGGATGGGTTTCACATACAGGCGGGTCGGGGCGATGATGGTTTCGCGCAGGGTTTTGCCGTTGTCGAACTCGGCGTCCAAATCGGGATTGTCGCGGGCGATGATTTTGCGGACGAGGGAGTAGCCGTTGGAATGGGCGCCATTGGAAGCCAGACCCAACACGATGTCGCCCGCTTTGATGCTGCGGCCGTTGATGACGCGCTCTTTTTCGACCACGCCGACGGCAAAACCCGCCAAGTCGTATTCGCCTTCGGGATACATGCCGGGCATTTCGGCAGTTTCGCCGCCGATGAGGGCGCAGCCGGATTCTTCGCAGCCTTGGGTGATACCTTTAATCACGTCGGTAGCGCGGGCGACGTCGAGTTTGCCGCAGGCGAAATAGTCGAGGAAGAACAAAGGTTCTGCGCCTTGAACCAAAATATCGTTGACGCTCATGGCGACGAGGTCGATGCCGACGGTGTTGTGTTTGTCCCAATCGAAGGCGAGTTTGAGCTTGGTGCCCACGCCGTCGGTGCCGCTGACGAGCACGGGATTTTTGTATTTTTTGCTGATTTCGACCAATGCGCCGAAGCCGCCCAAATCACCCAACACTTCGGGACGCATGGTGCGTTTGGCAAAAGGTTTGATGTTTTCGACCAGTTGATCACCGGCGTCAATGTCGACGCCTGCGTCGCGGTAGCTGAGTGGAGTGCTCATTGTCGGGATTCCTTTTCGGGTTTGGAGGCCGTCTGAAACGCTGTTTGCAAACGGTGCGGCTGAAAATTCAACGGCCGTTCATTCTACCTTATTTTGCATCGCACGGCTTCGCGCGGCGGAAATTATTTCAGGCCGCACCACCATGCCGCCCAATCCGGAAAACCGCGCCGAATGCCGCCGAAACACGCAAAATGCGGGCGAACTGTTATACTTGTGGCCGTCTGAAAACTTGGATTGCCGTATGTATCAAAAGAAAACGCGCGGTGCGAAGCCGTGGATTATTATGGGTTGCGTGATTGCGGCGTTATTGTGGCTGCTTTACGCGCTGGGCGACATCCTGACGCCGTTCGTCATCGCGGCAGTGCTGGCCTATGTGCTGAACCCGCTGGTGGAATGGCTGCAACTCAAGCGCTTCAAACGCGGGGCGGCGTCGATGATGGTGATGGTGTTTGCATTGTCGGTGCTGCTGGCTTTGACGCTGATTATCGTACCGATGCTGATTAACCAGTTCAACAACCTCGTGGCACGGCTGCCGCAGATTACGGCTTTCGTGCAGAATACGCTGCTGCCGTGGCTGAGCCGGTATGCGGGCAGATATATCGAACTGGATACCCAGTCGATTGTAGGCTGGCTGCAATCGCATACGGGCGAGTTGAGCGGCACGCTGCAAAAAATCATGCCCGAAGTGATGAAGCAGAGCGGCAACGTCATCAGCGGCGTGAGCAACCTCTTCCTGCTGCCGTTTCTGCTGTATTACTTCCTGCTCGACTGGAGGCGTTGGTCGCAGGGCATCAGCAAACTGGTCCCCCGCCGCTTTATCGACACCTATTCGCGCATCACCGGCAATATGGACGAGGTTTTGGGCGAATTTTTGCGCGGGCAGTTGATGGTGATGCTGATTATGGGCGTGGTTTACGGCGTCGGGCTGATGCTGACCGGATTGGATTCGGGCTTCGCCATCGGCATGATTGCCGGTATTTTGGTGTTCATTCCGTATCTGGGCGCGTTTACCGGCCTCTTGCTGGCGACGGTCGCCGCTTTGCTGCAATTCGGCACATGGCACGGCCTGATTATGGTGTGGGTGGTGTTCGGCATCGGCCAGTTCCTCGAAAGCTTTATCGTTACCCCGAAAATCGTCGGCGACCGCATCGGCCTGTCGCCGTTCTGGGTCATCTTCTCTCTGATGGCTTTCGGGCAACTCATGGGCTTCGTCGGTATGCTTGCCGGCCTGCCGCTTGCCGCCGTAACGCTGGTATTGCTGCGCGAGGGTGCGGCCGCCTACTTCGGCAGCCGTTTTTACAAACACAAATAAACCGAGACCGTCTGAAACCCGATTTTCAGACGGCCTTCTAAACCCTCTTCCAACCGCCATGATGAACAATTTTGCACTTTGGTTTTTATCCGGTTTCATGTCGGTGTTGCTATGGGAAGTGCTTCCCGTAGACGACGGATGCAGCTTTGCGGAAAAAATGAAGTTATTAATCCTGTTTTCCATCATCATGACTGTTTTGCAGACCTTTTTCTTTCCAACACTGACGCCCTGAAACCATTTGCACAAAGGACAATATGTTAGCCATTATCGGCGGCAGCGGCCTTGCCCGACTGCCCGAACTCACCATTACCGACCGCCGCATCGTGCGCACGCCCTACGGCCTGACCAGCAGCCCCATCCTGTTCGGCAGGCTGGGCGGGCTTGATATCGTCTTTCTCGCACGGCACGGCTTCGGCCATACCATCGCCCCGCACGAAATCAACTACCGCGCCAATATCTGGGCGCTGCATTCCATAGGCGCGGAAAACATCATCGCCGTATCGGCCGTTACCAGCATCAACCGCGAACTCGAAAACGGTTCGCTGGTGATGCCGCACGACCTCATCGACTACACCCACGGCCGCAAAAGCACATTCTTCGAAGGGCAGGAACAGGCCGTCGTCCATACCGATTTCGCCTGTCCCTATTCCGCCGAACTGCGCACCACGCTGCTCGAACACGTCGGCAGCCACGGCACTTACGTTTACAGTGAAGCCGTATACGGCTGCACGCAGGGTCCGCGCCTCGCCACCCATGCCGAAGTGCGCCGCTACCGTAACGACGGCGTGGACGTTTTAGGCATGACCGGAATGCCCGAAGCCGTTTTGGCACGCGAACTCAACATCGGCTACGCCCATTTCTGCGGCATCATCGGTATGAGCTGTATCACCAACAACGGCAACGGCCGTCCCGATTTCTGCCAAACCGAATCCCATCAGGCCATCGAAAAAATCCGCCGCCTGCTCATCGACTTATAGGACCAACTATGCCCGACACCGTAACCATCGGCCTCGTTTCCACCAGCGACCGCGCCAGCGGCGGCATCTATCCGGACGAAGGCATCCCCTCGCTCAAAGCATGGCTGGCAAAAGCCGTCAGAAACCCCGTCCGCTTCATCGAGGCCCTCGTTCCCGACGAACAGGCCGAAATCGAAGCCGCGCTGAAAAAAATGGCCGACAGCGACCGCTGCGACCTCATCTTCACCACCGGCGGCACAGGCCCCGCCCCGCGCGACGTTACCCCGGAAGCCACCCTGAACGTCGTCGAAAAAGAAATGCCCGGTTTCGGCGAACAAATGCGCCAAATCAGCCTGTATTACGTCCCCACCGCCATCCTTTCGCGCCAAACCGCAGGCATACGCGGCAAATGCCTTATCGTCAACCTGCCCGGCCGCCCCAAAGCCATCGCCGAAACCCTCGGCGGCGTGCGCGGTGAAGACGGCGGCATCAAAGTGCACGGCCTGTTCAGCGCCATCCCCTACTGCATCGACCTTATCGGCGGCCCCTTCATCGAAACCGACGAAACCGTCAGCAAGGCGTTCAGGCCGCAACGGAAATAAAGCGGACAAAAAGGCCGTCTGAAAACCGGTTTTCAGACGGCCTCAATCATTTTTAAGACCAATCCGCCCTTTTTTCCATATCTTCCACCGCCCTGACCAACGCTTCCGCCAACGGTGCGTCAAATGCCGAATGTCCCGCCTGAACCACGCGCAGTTCGGCGTCGGGAAGCGCCTGCGACAGTTCCCACGCGCTTTGCATGGGTGTGCATAAGTCGTAGCGCCCTTGTACGATGATGGTCGGGATAGGGCAGATTTTGTCCGTGTTCGCCAAAATCGCTTTGTCGCCCTTCAGCCAGCCTTCGTTGACGAAATAATGGTTTTCCAAACGGGCGATGGCGAGCGATTGGTAAGCGTCTTCATCGACGTCTTGCGGCTCGAAGCGGATCAGGTAGCTCTCCCAATCCGCCCAGGCTTTGGCGGCTTTCAGACGACCTGCTTCGTCTTCGCCGAACAGCATTTCGTGATACGCCGCAATCAGGCTGCCGCGTTTTTCTTCGGCGACGGGCGCAAGGAATTTTTGCCATTGCGCCGGATAAATCTGACTGACGCCGCCCGCTTCGTTCAACCACGCCGTTTCAGACGGCCTGCACAGGAATATCCCGCGCAATACGAGTCCGGCAACGCGTTCGGGATGGGTTTCTGCATACGCCAGCGACAAGGTGCTGCCCCACGAGCCGCCGAACACCAGCCATTTTCGGATGCCCAGCATTTCGCGGACTTTTTCGATGTCGGCAACCAAATCCCAAGTCGTGTTGTCATCGGTGCAGGCGTAAGGCAGCGAACGGCCGCAGCCGCGCTGGTCGATAATGACGATGCGGAACACGTCGGGATTGAAAAAGCCGCGGCAGGCAGGCGATGCGCCCGCGCCCGGGCCGCCGTGCAGGAAGATGACCGGCAGGCCGTCGGGATTGCCGGACTCTTCCCAGTAGATTTGATGGATGCCCGATACTTGCAGCAGGCCGCTGCGGATAGGTTCGCAGATGGGGTGCATATCGTTTTTCTCCGTTTCTTTTCCGAAGGTTGAAATTGTATCATTGGCAGCCTCAAAACAGCGTAGAATACCCGTCTGTTTTGACTCCCAAAAAGGAATACGAAATGCCTCAAAATACCGAATTGCACACCGACCCTCAAGGCGAATTGCTGCTGCGCACCGTCGCCATGCCGCGCGACACCAACCCGAACCAGGATATTTTCGGCGGCTGGATTATGTCGCAGATGGATTTGGGCGGCGGCATTCTGGCGGCCGAAATCGCACAAGGCCGCATCGTAACCGTGGCCGTGCAGGAAATGAATTTCATCCGTCCCGTCAGGGTAGGCAACGTCGTTTGCTGTTACGGCCGTTGCGTACACGTCGGCAATACCTCGCTGCAACTGAAAATCGAAGTCTGGGTCAAAACACTGATGAACGATCATCTTACGGAAAACCGCCAACTCGTTACCGAAGCCGTATTTACCTATGTCGCCATCGATGCGGAAGGCAATACGCGGCCGATTCCGAAAGAAGGCAATCCGAAGCTGGCGGGACTGCTGTAACAATAAAGACAGGCCGTCTGAAAAATCATTTCAGACGGCCCGTCTTGATCAATTCGGCGGATAAAAAAACGGCATATCAAAAGGATATGCCGTTTTACGCTTAGGGTCGAGAACCGCTATATATGGCAGTGGTTTGTGTTTTCAGTCCTCTTGCGCCCCGGTTTGCAGGTAGTTTGCCAAGCCGATGCCGGCAACCAGTTCCTGCTGAGTTTCCAGCCAGTCGATGTGTTCCTCGTTGATGTCTTTCTGCTTTTCCAACAAGTCACGGCTGACATAATCCTGCTTCTCTTCGCACAATGCGATGGCTTCAATTAAGGCCTCGTGTTTTTCCTGTTCCTTCTGCAAATCGCAGGAAAGGATTTCCTCGGCGCTTTCACCAATCAGCAGCTTGCCCAAATCTTGCAGGTTGGGCAGCCCCTCTAGAAACAAAATACGTTCGATTAAATCATCGGCCGATTTCATCTCTTTGATGGATTGTTTGAAAAAATGTTCGCCCAATTCTTCAAAACCCCAGTTTTTCAGGATGCGGGCATGGAGGAAATATTGGTTGATGGTAACCAGCAGCAAACCCAGATTCTTATTTAACTCGCGAATAACCAAACGGTCGCCTTGCATAATCAGCTCCTTTTCCTTACGCGCAAGATTACATTTGGCTTTGCAGGTAGTTTTGCTCACCTACGAGTTCGATCAGGCGCAGTTGCTGTTCCAGCCAGTGCGCATGGTCTTCTTCGGTATCTTTCAACTGTTGCAGCATCAGGTCGCGGGTAACGTAATCCTGAGCTTCTTCACACAGGCGGATACCTTTTTTCAGCGCGTCGCGCACTTCGTACTCGGTATTCAGGTCGGCCTGAATGCAGGATTTCACGTCGGTACCGATATTCAGTTCTGCGCGAACCATCTTGGGCGTACCGCCCAACATCAGGATGCGGCGGATGAATTGTTCGGCATGGGTGGTTTCCTCTTCCATCTCGTGGTTCAACCGGTCGAACAATTTGGTGTAGCCCCATTCGGAATACAGACGGGAATGGATGAAATATTGGTCGCGGGCGGCCAATTCGCCTGACAACAATTCGTTCATGTAGTCTAAAACTGCTTGATTGCCTTGCATAATGTTCTCTTTCTTTATCAAGTGATGCCGTCTGAAACACAGTGTAAAGGCGGCTGGTTAGTGTTGTATTTCGATGTAGTGAATTGTATTCAAGATTTCGGGTTCACACAATTTTTCTATTTAAAATACAAACAATTATCAAAAATGATACTTGAACAGACAGGCCGTCTGAAAATTCAATTTATTGTTTTACATGAAATTTTGTTGCCATTAGTATTAAGAATCCATTGCAACATTCAAATTTATTTACCTTCTTTAACCCTGACGACATGGCCATCCGATGCCGTTTTTCAACAATCCCGAAGCGAAAACCGAATAAATTTTCTTTATTTTTAAAACGCTTATGCTATTGATAATTTTTATCGAATGAAAATGCCAAACCAGTTTCCGCCGCAAAATCCGACTGAAGCAATCCGCTTATGTTACAATTCGCAGTTATTTTTTACTCAAGAACATTAAGGCAAGATTCAAGCCATGAAACAAATCCGCAATATCGCCATCATCGCCCACGTCGACCACGGCAAAACCACATTAGTAGACCAACTGCTGCGCCAATCCGGCACATTCCGCGCCAACCAGCACGTCGACGAGCGCGTGATGGACAGCAACGACATTGAAAAAGAACGCGGCATCACCATCCTCGCCAAAAACACCGCCATCGATTACGAAGGCTACCACATCAACATCGTAGACACCCCGGGACACGCCGACTTCGGCGGCGAGGTGGAGCGCGTTTTGGGTATGGTGGACTGCGTCGTATTGTTGGTGGATGCGCAGGAAGGCCCAATGCCGCAAACCCGTTTCGTTACCAAAAAAGCCTTGGCTTTGGGACTGAAACCAATCGTCGTCATCAATAAAATCGACAAACCGTCCGCCCGTCCGAGCTGGGTCATCGACCAAACTTTCGAACTTTTCGACAACTTGGGCGCAACCGACGAACAGTTGGACTTTCCGATTGTTTACGCTTCCGGTTTGTCCGGTTTCGCCAAACTGGAAGAAACCGACGAGAGCAACGACATGCGTCCGCTGTTCGACACCATCTTAAAACACACGCCCGCACCGAGCGGCAGTGCGGACGAAACGCTGCAACTGCAAATTTCCCAACTCGACTACGACAACTACACCGGCCGCCTCGGCATCGGCCGTATCCTGAACGGACGTATCAAACCCGGCCAAGTCGTTGCCGTCATGAACCATGAGCAGCAAATCGCCCAAGGCCGCATCAACCAGCTTTTGGGTTTCAAAGGTTTGGAACGCGTACCGCTTGAAGAAGCCGAAGCCGGCGACATCGTGATTATTTCCGGTATCGAAGACATCGGTATCGGCGTAACCATCACCGACAAAGACAACCCCAAAGGCTTGCCGATGTTGAGCGTGGACGAACCGACGCTGACCATGGACTTTATGGTGAACACCAGCCCGCTGGCGGGTACCGAAGGCAAATTCGTAACCAGCCGCCAAATCCGCGACCGCCTGCAAAAAGAGTTGCTGACCAACGTCGCCCTGCGCGTAGAAGATACCGCCGATGCCGACGTGTTCCGCGTATCCGGACGCGGCGAACTGCACCTGACCATTTTGCTGGAAAACATGCGCCGCGAAGGCTTTGAACTGGCAGTCGGCAAGCCGCGCGTCGTTTACCGCGACATCGACGGTCAAAAATGCGAACCATATGAAAACCTGACCGTGGACGTACCGGACGACAACCAAGGCGCGGTAATGGAAGAACTCGGCCGCCGCCGTGGCGAACTGACCAATATGGAAAGCGACGGCAACGGCCGCACCCGCCTCGAATACCATATTCCCGCGCGCGGCTTAATCGGTTTCCAAGGCGAATTCATGACCCTGACGCGCGGTGTCGGCCTGATGAGCCACGTATTCGACGACTACGCGCCCGTGAAACCCGATATGCCCGGCCGCCACAACGGCGTACTGATTTCCCAAGAGCAAGGTGAAGCCGTCGCCTATGCCTTATGGAATCTGGAAGACCGCGGCCGTATGTTCGTGTCGCCCAACGATAAAATCTACGAAGGCATGATTATCGGCATCCACAGCCGCGACAACGATTTGGTGGTCAACCCGCTCAAAGGTAAAAAACTCACCAACATCCGCGCTAGCGGCACCGACGAAGCCGTGCGCCTAACTACGCCAATCAAGCTGACGCTGGAAGGCGCGGTCGAGTTTATCGACGATGACGAGCTGGTAGAAATTACGCCGCAATCCATCCGTCTGCGCAAGCGTTACCTGAGCGAACTCGAACGCCGCCGCCATTTTAAAAAGCTGGATTAATCCAAATAAATACGGATTAAGCACATAAAAAGGCCGTCTGAAAACGATAAAAACGGAAAACAATTCCGAAATATTGATTTTCAGACGGCCTTTTAACCGTTATAGTGGATAAACTTATTTCAGCTTCACAGAAACCCCGTTTTAGCTTCGCAGAAACTACGTTTTCCGCTAAGGCATATCATATTGAATTGAAATAAGAAATATACAGCTTCCATCATCAGCTTATGCCAACTCGTTACGCTTTCCCGCACAGGCAGGAAGCCGGGAAAGCCAAGAATAAAACTAATCTTTAAACCTTTCTGAGAACAACGTAAACCGCTCTTCCCCAAATTTCAGACGGCCTCCCCGTTCAAACCATCATCCTTTAAATCTATGAACCAACAGCCGAACACCGCCGAACAGGCCGAAATCCCGCAAGACCAAACCGTCCCGCGCAGCAATACCGACAACGCGCCGCGTTCCGCCATCCATCAGACGCTTTATTCCGCCGATACGTTTGCCCAACACGATTATCTCGAAGGTAAAAAACTGCCCGACATCGCCCGTCCGCAAGCGGGGCAGACCAACTGGCTGCATTTCGTCGGCATCAACGACGCCGCGCTGCTCAAACACACGCTGGAGCCTTACGGCATCCACGAACTGGTCATCGAAGACATCCTCAGCCGCAAACAACGCCCCAAAATCGAAGACTACGGCAATTATCTGTTTATCGCCGCGCAAGTTTATCACTACACCGCCGCCGGCAAACTGAATTCCGACCAAGTGTATCTGATTATCGGCAAGGATTTCGTGTTGTCGTTCCAGCAAAAACCGCTGGGGCTGTTCAGCCAGTTGCGCCGCCAAATGAGCGAAAACCTGCGCGGCATCCTCGGTAAAAACACCGCCTTCCTCGCCTATTGCCTGCTCGACCGCATCGTGGACGACTATTTCATCGTCTTGGAAGAGTACAACAACCGCGTCGAAGCCATAGACAAATCCCTGTTTAAAAATGAAAACAGCGACATTCTGGGTAAAATCCACCGCCTCAAGCGCGATGCCGTCCGCCTGCGCCGCACGCTCTTGCCTTTGCGCGACGTGTTCTATCAGCTTGCCGTGCGCGGCGATTTTGCCATTTTCAAAGGCGAATCCACCGTCTATCTGCGCGACGTGTACGACCACAACATGCAGCTTATCGAATCGCTCGACGCCTCGCGCGACATGGTGTTGAGCATGATGGACATCTACCTTTCCTTCCAGTCCAACCGCATGAACCAGCAAATGCGCGTCCTGACCGTCATCACCATCATCTTCATGCCACTAACCGTCATCACCGGCATCTACGGTATGAACTTCGACAATATGCCCGAGCTGCACTGGCACTACGGCTATTTTATGGTTTTAGGTTTGATGCTGTGCATCATCGTCGGACTGCTGATTTTCTTCTCGCGCAGAAAATGGTTATAAAAAAGGCTGTCTGAAAAACAGGTTTCAGACGGCCTCCATCCAAACGTACAAACCAGCTGAAAAAGGAACACATCAATGGAACAAACCCGCCAACTCCCTTCACACGAACTCATCATGTCCGAACTGATGATGCCGGACACGGCCAATTTCAGTGGCAACGTCCACGGCGGCGAACTTTTGCGCCTGCTCGACCAAGTCGCTTATTCCTGCGCCAGCCGTTACAGCGGCAACTACTGCGTTACCCTGTCTGTCGATAAAGTCTTGTTTAAAGAGCCGATACACGTCGGCGACTTGGTGACCTTCTACGCCAGCGTCAACTACACAGGCAGAACTTCCATGGAAATCGGCATCCGCGTCGAAGCGCAAAACATCCGCACCGGCGAAGTGCGCCATACCAATAGCTGCTACTTCACCATGGTCGCGGTTGAAGACGGCAAACCCGTTTCCGTCCCGCCGTTGGAAATCACCACCGAACGCCAACGCTGCCGTTTCGACAAAGCCAAAAAACGCAAGGAACTGAGCTTACGTGCCGCCGACGAATCGTCATGCGGTTGCGATTGAAAACACAAACAATTCGGTTTGTACGCTTTTGAAACGATAAAAGGCCGTCTGAAAAATCCTTTCAGACGGCCTTTTGATTGATATGCAGCTATACGCGGAACAAATCCAGCGCTTTGGCAAACACCATCACCACTCCGTAAAACAAAGGAATACTGACGACGGCCCAGCGCCACCAGACGGAAATACCGCCGCGCGATACGTTTTCCTTCAGCAGGTAGGCATCGGAAATCGCCGTTTCGTCATCGGGATTGCCGCTGACGGCTGCTTTTTTGATGTCGGTCTCGTGATGTTTCTCGTGCACCGCCTTGACGCACAGGTTGCACAGCAAACCTGCCACCAGCAATGCCGCCATGATGTACATGGTTACGCCGTACGCTTCGGCCGCAGGCACGCCGCGGTCAATCTGGCCTTGGCGGATATAGTTGACCAGCACCGGACCGATAACCGCCGCCGTCGACCACGCCAGCAGAATCCGGCCGTGGATGGCGCCGACCTGATAAGTGCCGAACAAGTCCTTCAAGTAAGCCGGAATGGCCGCAAAACCGCCGCCATACATGGAAATAATCGCGCAAAATCCGATGATAAACAATGCCTTGTTACCGCTCGCCCCGATAGAAGGGATGGCAAAATAAAGCAACGCCCCCAGCACGAAGAAAACCGTATAAGTATTTTTGCGGCCGATTTTGTCGGAAACGCTGGACCACACGAAACGCCCGCCCATATTGAACAGGCTCAGCAGGCTGACGAAACCCGCCGCCGCTCCTGCTCCGACCGCCGCGCTTTTACCTACCGAAACCTCGGAAAACAGCTCCTGAATCATGACCGAAGCCTGTCCCAACACGCCGATACCGGCCGTTACATTGAGGCACAAAATCCAAAACAGCAGCCAGAACTGCGGCGTCTTCATCGCCTGCGAAACGTTCACATGATTGTTGCTGACCAGTCTCCCCGCCGATTTCGGCGCAACGTAACCGTCGGGTTTCCAGCCGTCTGCGGGAACGCGGATGGTAAACGCGCCGAACATCATCAGCACGAAATAAAAAATTCCCAACACTACAAAAGTCTCGGCCACGCCGACTGAAACCGGACTGCTGAAAAAACCCATCAAGGCCACCGACAACGGCGAAGCCAGCATCGCACCGCCGCCGAATCCCATAATCGCCAGCCCCGTCGCCATGCCCGGTTTGTCGGGAAACCACTTCATCAGCGTCGAAACCGGCCCGATATAGCCCAATCCCAGCCCCACGCCGCCGATAACGCCGTTGCCCAGATAAAGCAGGAAAAGGTTGTGCCAATGCACGCCCAAAGCCGAAATCAGAAAACCGGAACCGAAACAGCAGGCCGCCACAAACATCGCCTTACGCGGACCGACGCGCTCCATCCAAGTGCCGAACAAAGCCGCCGACGCGCCCAACATCGCCAGCGCGATACTGAAAATCCAGCCGACCGTCGCCAGTTGCCAGTCGCCCGCAGCCGGTTCGCTAATGCCGATTAATTTTGTTAAGGGCGCGTTGAAAACCGAATAAGCGTAAATCTGCCCGATGGCAAGATGTACCGCCAGCGCGGCCGGCGGCACCAGCCAGCGGTTAAACCCCGGCTTGGCGACTGTGGCCTGCCTATCTAAAAATTTCATACCTTCCTCTTAAAATGATATGTGTAAAAATAATCGGTTCGGAATACCGAACCGCATAAATTGTTGACAATATTGTAGCATAGGCCGCCGTCCTGCCCCTGCATTCCAAGCATGAGTTTTTTTAAACCGAAGCGGCAAATAATTTCATACACCTTTCAGACGGCCTCAAAACAAGCTATATTTACAGCCTTCAAACCGTATCCCGCATGGCTTTCAGACGGCCTCCGCATCCGTGAGGCCGTCTGAAACGCCTCGAAAAGGAGTTTCCCATGCAGACCCAAGCCGTTATCGGCCACATCACCGGCTGGCTGAAAGACTACGCCCTCAACGCCCGCGCCAAGGGCTTCGTCGTCGGAGTATCCGGCGGTATCGACTCCGCCGTCGTATCCGCGCTGGCCGCCCGCACCGGCCTGTCCGTCCTGCTTTTGGACATGCCCATCCGCCAGAAGGCAGACCAGTCCGGCCGCGCGCAGGAACACATCCGCAACCTGACACGGCTCTTTTCCAACGTCAGCGGCCAAACCGTCGACCTGACCCCGACCTTCGACACCTTCGCCGCCACCGTCGAAGCCGGCGGATCCGAATTCCCCGACAAACAGCTCGCCCTCGCCAACGCCCGCTCGCGGCTGCGCATGGTTACGCTTTATTACTACGGACAGCTCCACGGCTGCCTGGTAACGGGCACCGGCAACAAAATCGAAGACTTCGGCGTCGGTTTTTTCACTAAATACGGCGACGGCGGCGTGGACATCAGCCCCATCGCCGACCTGACCAAAACCCAGGTTTACCAACTCGCCGCCGAGCTGGGCGTCGCCGAATCCATACAGAAAGCCGTCCCCACCGACGGCCTGTGGGACACCGAGCGCACCGACGAAGAGCAGATGGGGGCCAGCTATCCCGAACTCGAATGGGCGATGAGCGTATACGGAACGGCCAAGCCCGAAGATTTCGAAGGCCGCCGGCGCGAAGTTCTGGAAATCTACACCCGCCTGCACAAAGCCATGCAGCACAAAGTCAATCCGATTCCCGTCTGCACCATTCCGGCGGCGCTGCTGGAATAAACGCCGGACGCGAAACACAATAAAAGGCCGTCTGAAAGATTTTCAGACGGCCTCGACCTTATTATCCGGCAATGAAAGAACGGCATATCAGGGCCACAGCCAAGCCCAAACCCTGCGGCCCTCACCCTGCAACAACATCAGCGTGCGGCATGCGGAAGCGGTGTTCATACATTCCAGTCCGATACCGTGTGCGGCGAGTTCGGCGGCGATTTTCGGATGAAGAAACTGCTGTCGTTCCCCTGTTCCGACCAAGACGATTTCGGGCGGCTCTTCGGAAGAGGCCGTCTGAAAAAAATCTGCCGCCGACAAATCGGACGGTTTTCGCCCGTCTATCGGCCCGACGGTGCCGTCTTTCAGCACGACAGGTTCGCGGTATATTTTCCCGCCGATTTCCAACGTCCCGCCGCCGTAGGCGGTAACGGTAAAACCGTCTGCCCCCCGGTTTTCTTCAATCAACATGCCAACTCCGTTTATTCGGTAAAAAAAGTGCAAAAACAACCAATTTCGGGTACGATTAGCGATTTTACCGCCAGCCGCACGCCAACGGCGGCACTATATACCAGTGCGGAAATTTACGCCATACGCCGCCCGAAGTGCGGCTTCGTCTTATTTGAAAATACGGCTCGACAAGGAGATACAATGAAGCCAGTAAACATCGGTCTTTTAGGCTTAGGTACGGTCGGCGGCGGTACGGCCGCCGTGTTGCAGGACAATGCGGCGGAAATCAGCCGCCGTTTGGGGCGCGAAGTGCGCATCAGTGCCGTCTGCGACTTGAGCGAAGAAAAAGCCCGCCAAACCTGTCCGTCCGCAGCCTTTGTCAAAGACCCGTTCGAACTGGTCGCGCGTGAAGACGTCGATGTCGTCGTCGAATTGTTCGGCGGTACGGGCATCGCCAAAGAAACGGTGTTGAAAGCCATTGAAAACGGCAAACACATCGTTACCGCCAACAAAAAACTGCTCGCTGAATACGGCAACGAAATCTTCCCGCTGGCGGAAGAGAAAAATGTCATGGTGCAATTTGAAGCGGCAGTAGCGGGCGGCATCCCGATTATCAAAGCTCTGCGCGAAGGCCTCGCCGCCAACCGCATCCGCAGCATCGCCGGCATCATCAACGGTACCAGCAACTTCATCCTCTCCGAAATGCGCGAAAAAGGCAGCGCGTTTGCCGACGTATTGAAAGAAGCGCAAGCATTGGGCTACGCCGAAGCCGATCCGACCTTCGACATCGAAGGCAACGACGCAGGCCATAAAATCACCATCATGAGCGCGCTGGCATTCGGTACGCCGATGAACTTCTCCGCCTGCTACCTCGAAGGCATCAGCAAACTCGACAGCCGCGACATCAAATACGCCGAAGAACTCGGCTACCGCATCAAACTTCTAGGCATCACCCGCAAAACCGACAAAGGCATCGAATTGCGCGTCCATCCGACCCTAATTCCCGAAAGCCGCCTCTTGGCAAACGTCAACGGCGTGATGAACGCTGTGCGCGTCAACGCCGATATGGTCGGCGACACCTTATATTACGGCGCGGGCGCGGGCGCACTACCGACCGCTTCGGCCGTGGTTGCCGACATCATCGACATCGCCCGCCTGATTGACGCCGATACCGGCCACCGCGTGCCGCATTTGGCGTTTCAGCCCGCCCAAGTCCAAGCGCAAACCATCCTGCCTATGGACGAAATCACCAGCAGCTACTACCTGCGCGTCCAAGCCAAAGACGAACCGGGTACGCTGGGACAAATCGCCGCGCTTTTGGCAAAAGAAAACGTGTCCATCGAAGCCTTAATCCAAAAAGGCGTCATCGACCAAACCACAGCCGAAATCGTGATTCTGACCCACAGCACGGTCGAGAAAAACATCAAGCGCGCCATCGAAGCCATCGAAGCATTAAGCTGCGTGGAAAAACCGATTATCATGATCCGCATGGAAAGCCTGCATGACTGAGCCGAAAAACGAAACGTCCGCGGAAGAACAGGCGGCGGCGCGTAAAAAGGCGAAAGCTAAAATCCGCACCATCCGCATTTGGGCGTGGGTCATTTTGGCATTGCTCGCCGCCACCGCCCTGCTCTCCCAATGCGCCATGTCCAAACCGCAGGCCAAACGGAACATCATTGAATCCTGCATCCAAAACATTCCGTTTTCCGACAAATGGCAGGCCGATTTGAAGGCGCGCGGCTTGGAAGGACAGGGGGACAAGGTTATCGCGGACTACTGCACCTGTATGTGGGAACGGCCGCTGGACAAGCTCTCCGACAAACAAATCCGCTCTTTCAGCAAAATCAGCGCGCAAGAACAGCTCAAGCTGCTCGGCGGTGCCGACGCCTTTGAAGAGCGCGACAGGCAATGCGTCGCAAACCTGAAGGTCAGATAAACGGCATCCGTTAAAAACATCAAAGGCCGTCTGAAAAACAACAACTCGTTTTTTCAGACGGCCTCTTAATATTCATCGCAATCAGACCGGCGCCTAACCTTTATCCGATTCGATTTTCTCCATAAAGTCGCCGCGGCCGACCAGCAGCCAGCACAACCACAAAGCCGCCGCCGCCAGCAATGCCCCCGCAACCCCGATGGTGTTCAATCCGAACCACACGGTAACATAATGTCCCAACAGCGCGCCGCCGCCGATGCCGACGTTATACAGTCCCGAGTAAATCGAACTGGCCACATCGGTCGCATCCGAAGCAAAATTCAGCACTTTCGACATCATGCCCAGACTGACAATCGAAATCGCCATCCCCCAGACGAAACACAACACATAAACCGCAGGCGCATAACCGGCCAGAGGAAGGAGCAGCAGCGTCGCCGACATAATCACCCCGACCGAACCCGTCAGGAAGCGGCGCGGGAATTTGGCGAACCATCTGCCGAAAACATACGAAGCCGCAAATCCGGCTAAGCCGTACAAACCCAAGACCAGCGTAACCTGTTCCGGCCGGAAACCGCCGGTTTGCAGCACGAACGGTTCGACATAGCTGTATGCCGTGAAATGCGCCGTGATAACCAATACCGTCAGCGCATACAGCATCATCAGGTTTTTGCGCTTCAGCAAAACCGGCAGGCTGCTTAAAGAGCCGCTGTTCCTGCTCGGCAGCAGCGGCAGGTTTTTCGCCAGAATCATCATCACCGCCGCCGCACAAACCCCGATGAGCAGGAAACTGACCTGCCAACTGAAATACTGGCCGATGACGCGCCCCAGCGGGATACCCATCACCATCGCCATCACCGTGCCGGTACTGAGCAGGCCCAAAGCCTGGTTGCCCTTGCCCTGCGGCGCAACGCGCACCGCCAGCGAAGCCGTAATCGACCAAAACACCGCGTGCGTCAGCGCAATTCCGATACGGCTGAGCAGCAGGATTTCAAAGTTCCACGCCAGAAACGATACGGCATGGCTGGCGGTAAACAGCGCAAACAGCACCAGCAGCAGGCGGCGACGCTCGAAATTCTTGGTCGCCAGCATCAGCGGCAGCGACAGCAGCGCCACAATCCACGCATAAACCGTAATCATCACGCCCACCCCGGTCGGCGGCATATTGAAACTTTTGCCGATGTCGCTCAAAAGCGCAATCGGAATATACTCGGTCGTATTGAAAATAAACGCCCCCACCGCCAGCGCCATCACACTGAGCCACTGTTTTTTCTGAGTTTCCGATGTTGCCATCCCTTATCCTTTTTCCAATCCAAAAACCCCGTATTTTACCCTCCGCCAAAAACTATTTGAATCATAACAAGCAACTACATCTTTCAGACGGCCTGAAACCGCCCTGAGGCCGTCTGAAAAAACAACACTGCGCAATCCGCCCCCCGCTTGACACTGCCCCCGCGTCAAGGTTTATATTTAGCCCCGTCATCCTAACCAAAACCCAAAGGAAAACATTATGCAAACAGTAACCCTAAACATCGGCGGCATGTCCTGCGGCGGTTGTGTCAAAAGCGTAACCCGCATTCTGGAAGGCATCGACGGCGTCGGCAAAGCCGAAGTCAGCCTCGAAAACAAAAACGCCGCGGTTACGTTCGACCCTGCCAAAACCAACCCCGACGCACTGATCGAAGCCGTTGAAGACGGCGGTTTCGACGCCTCGCGGTAACGCGCCGATACCGGCAGGCCGTCTGAAATGTTCAGACGGCCTGTTTCTTATAAAACCGCGGCAAATCGGCTAAAATAGCCCCCTTTGAATCTCTTGGCGCAACCAGCATGAACATCTTATCCGTAGAAAACGCTTCCTTTGCCGTCGGCCATGTCGCCCTGCTCGACAAAACTTCCTTCCAACTCGACAGCGGCGAAAAAATCGGCCTAATCGGCCGCAACGGTGCGGGTAAGTCTTCGTTCCTGAAAATCCTCGCCGGCGTGCAGAAGCTCGACGACGGGCAGATTATCGTTCAAAACAACCTCAAAATCGTTTATGTGCCGCAGGAATCGTTTTTTGATAAGGAAGCCACCGTATTCGACACCGTCGCCGAAGGCTTGGGCGAAATCCGCGATCTGCTGGGCCGTTACCACCGCGTCAGCCATGAGTTGGAAAATGGTTCAAGTGAAACCTTATTGAAAGAACTCAACGAATTGCAGCTTGAAATCGAAGCGAAGGACGGCTGGAAGCTGGATGCGGCGGTGAAGCAGACTTTGGGCGAACTCGGTTTGCCGGAAAACGAAAAAATCGGCAACCTCTCCGGCGGGCAGAAAAAGCGCGTCGCCTTGGCGCAGGCTTGGGTGCAGAAGCCCGACGTATTGCTGCTGGACGAACCGACCAACCATTTGGACATCGACGCGATTATCTGGCTGGAAAACCTGCTCAAGGCGTTTGAAGGCAGCCTGGTCGTGATTACCCACGACCGCCGTTTTCTGGACAACATTGCCACGCGCATTGTCGAACTCGACCGCGGCATTCTGCGCTCCTATCCCGGCTCGTTCTCCAAATACAGCGAGAAAAAAGCGCAAGAGTTGGCGGTTGAAGCGGAACACAACCGCCTCTTCGACAAATTCCATGCGCAGGAAGAAGCGTGGATACGCAAAGGCATCGAAGCGCGCCGCACCCGCAACGAAGGCCGCGTGCGCCGTTTGGAAGAACTGCGCCGCCAGCGCGCCGAACGCCGCAACGTGCAGGGACAGGTCAATTTCAAACTCGACAGCGGCGAGAAAAGCGGCAAAATCATCGCCGAGCTGGAACACGCCTCGTTTGCCTACGGCGATAAAGTCATCATGGACAAATTCTCCGCCATCTTGCAGCGCGGCGACAAAATCGGCCTAATCGGCCCCAACGGTATCGGCAAAACCACCTTCCTCAAGCTGATTTTGGGCGAATTGCAGCCGACCTATGGCAGAATCCGCATCGGCAGCAAGCAGGAGGTCGCCTATTTCGACCAGTTCCGTAGCGCATTGAACGAAAACGACACCGTGTTTTATACGCTCGGACAGGGCAATGATTACGTCGAAATCGGCGGCAAGAAAAAACACGTCATGAGCTATCTGGAAGATTTCCTGTTCCACCCTGCCCGTGCGCAAAGCCCCGTCTCATCGCTCTCCGGCGGCGAACGCAATCGCCTCCTGCTGGCAAAACTCTTTACCCGCCCCGCCAATATCCTGGTCTTGGACGAACCGACCAACGACTTGGACATCGACACCCAAGAGCTGCTCGAAGATTTGCTGCGCGATTACCAAGGCACGGTATTCCTCGTCTCGCACGACCGTATGTTCCTCGACAATGTAATTACCCAAAGCATTGTTTTCGAAGGACAAGGCCGTCTGAAAGAATACATCGGCGGCTATCAGGACTATATCGACGCAAAATCACGCGAAGAGAAAATTCAGACGGCCCCCGCACCCAAAACAGCCACCGCAGAACCGGAAAAAGCCAAACCCAAAGCCAACCGCACAGTCAAACTTTCCTACAAAGAACAGCGCGAACTCGACGCCCTGCCCGACGAAATCGCCGCCTTGGAAACCGAACAGGCGGCAATCAACGCGCAGCTTTCCGATCCTGAAATCTTCAAAGATTATGAGAAAGCCGGTGCATTGCAAAACCGCGCCGAAGAAATCGAAATGCTGCTTTTGGAAAAATTGGAACGCTGGGAGCTTTTGGAGGCGAAGCAGAACGGCGGGGCCGTCTGAAATCTATACCATAGACCGCTATGCCTGCGAAAATCTCCAAAAACCAAACCGTGTTATTCCCGCCTGCGCGGGAATAACGCGATTTAATAAACAGTTGTATCGGAAATTAATCCACTATCGACCGTCGTTCCCTCAAAAATACCCGAAGGCCGTCTGAAATCTAAAGGCCGTCTGAAAAACATTTTCAGACGGCCTTTCAAATGTTTGCGTAATCAGAACTTCACGCCTTTGTGCAGCGCCACGATGCCCGCGCTCATGTTGTGGTAATCCACGCTGTCGAACCCCGCGTCCAGCATCATCTGTTTCAAAGTTTCCTGGTCTGGATGCATACGGATGGATTCGGCCAAATATTGATAGCTGTCGGCGTCTTTCGCAATCAGTTTGCCCATAACCGGCAGCAGCTTGAACGAATACAGGTCGTACACGCCTTCCAGCGGTTTGTAGACTTTGGAAAACTCCAATACCAGCAGCGTGCCGCCCGGTTTCAACACGCGATGCATCTCTTTCAGCGCGGCATCTTTGTGCGTCATATTGCGCAGGCCGAAAGCGACGGAAACCAGATTAAAGTAGTTGTCGGGGAACGGCAGTTTTTCCGCATCGGCCAGCGACACGGGCAGAATCAGGCCTTCGTTGATCAGTCGGTCGCGGCCGACGGTCAGCATCGACGAATTGATGTCGGTCAGCCAGACTTCGCCTTCTTTGCCCACACGCTTGGCCCAGCCGCGCGACAGGTCGCCCGTTCCGCCTGCGATGTCGAGCACTTTGTCGCCTTTTTTCAAACGCGCGGTATTGATGGTAAAGCGTTTCCAAACGCGGTGCAGACCGCCGGACATCACGTCGTTCATAATGTCATAGTTTTTCGCTACCGAGTGGAATACCTCGGCCACTTTGCCTGCTTTTTCGTTCTCATCTACGGTACTGAAACCGAAATGGGTTTTGTGGTCGCTCATGTTGCCTGCCTTTTTAAAATAATGCGGATTCAGATATTGAATACGTCGAAATCGCCAACCACTTTCGACGCGGGAAATATATTTTGCGCCTGCCGCTCCAGCATCAGTCGTTGCTCCTCATCGGCATAACGCGCGCTGATGTGGGTCAGGTAAAGTTGTTTGACACCGGCTTCGGCGGCCAGGTTTGCGGTATCGGACACGGTGGAATGGAAAACTTTTTCCGCCATTGCTTCGTCTCCGGCGGCAAAAGTCGCTTCATGTACCAACACATCCGCCCCTTCGGCCGCGGCCAATGCGGACGGGCAGGGCTTTGTGTCGCCGAAGACGGCGATTATCCGCCCTTTTTTCGGCGGCGAAAGGTATTCTTTGCCGTCAATCAGCCGCCCGTCGTCCAAGGTTACGGTTTCGCCGTTTTTCAGACGGCCTAACAACGGGCCGGACGGGATGCCGAGTTCGCGCAGACGGTCTATTTGCAAACCGCCCGCGCGTTCTTTTTCTTCAATGCGGTAGGCAAAGGACGGCAGGCTGTGCGCCAGTCCGAAAGCGCTGACGGTAAATTCCCCGTCGTCTAATATGAGGCCGTCTGAAACGAATTCATGGAAGTTTATCGGATAGCTCAACTGCGTTTGCGAAACTTCCAGCGCGCTTTCGACAAACCGGCGGATACCGGCGGGGCCGTACAGGGACAGCGGTTCGCCCGCCCCGCCCAAAAACGAGCGGCTGCCGAGCAGTCCGGGCAGGCCGAAGATGTGGTCGCCGTGCAGGTGCGTGATGAAAATCCGCCTGATTTTGCCCGGCCGGATGTTGGTACGCAGGATTTGGTGCTGTGTGGCCTCGCCGCAGTCAAACAGCCAAACTTCGTTATTTTTCCCGCCTGTTTTCAGGGCGGTGCAGGTAACGTTGCGCGCTTTCAACGGCGAGCCTGCGCCGGTACCTAAAAATTGCAGTTCCATGTTTTCAGACGGCCTCTTCCTCAATGCCGTCCGCCGCAACCGCCGCTGCCGCAGGCATGGCCGGATTTCGGCCCGGCCTTCAAATCGTCGGGAGACGGAATGCGCGACGCGCCCGCCAGCTCCATGCGGCGCAGGTAATCCGCCCACAGCGCGTCATAGTCGTATGCCAGTTTGTGCAGATAGGCCCAGTCGTACAAACCGCTGTCGTGGCCGTCTGAAAAAGTGATTTTCAAGGCGTATTGCCCGACCGGCTCCAGCCCCATGATGGTAACGCCCGCCTTGCCCGTTTGCAGCACTTCCTGCCCGGGCGCATGGCCGCGCACTTCCGCGCTGGGCGAAAATACGCGCAAAAATTCGGCGCTCAGGCTTTTTTGTTCGGCGCCGTAAACCAAAGTCAGTGCGCCGCGGCCGTGTTGCAGGCGGATTTCTTCGGGTATCCGGTTATTCGGGTGATTCATGTTCAAACCTTAAAATGAAATGCTTATTTGCCCGCTTTTTTGCGCAATACGGCGACGCGGATGGAAAAAATGCCGCCGAGCACCGCAAATGCCAGCAGCGCGTAAAGCGACACGCGGATAACGGCTATCCTGGCGGCGCCCGACAAACCCGCCGGCACCACCGAGACAAACGCGAACACGGCAAACGAAAACAGCATCAGGCCGATGCAGGCGAAGGCGCAGCGGGTGTTGGCTTTGATTTGGACGTTTTGGCTCATGGCTGTCTGCCGTATCGGACGAAGGGGGTATTTTATCAGTTTTCACAACGCCGTTTCCGATAATTTTGGCATTGCGGCACGGCCCTAATCCGTCAGGTAGAGTTCCACCGCTTTGCGTTTGTCCCGCCCCCCGTCGAGCATCAGCCGCGCCTTATCGCCGCGCCTGCCGCTCATGCGCACGACGATGCCGCCGGGCATGTGTTTCAAAACCTCCAGCGTCGCCCCGCCGGCGGTCTGGTAAACCACATCGGGACAGTCTTTCAGGCACCAGCGGCGCTGCGGGCGGATAAAGTATTCGATGCCGTCTGAAACCGCCAGTTTTTCGCCGCCTTTGACGATGAAATACGGGTAATCAGGGCGCTTGGTGCGGAACGTCCATTCCGCTTTTGCCTTTTGACCGTTGCGGCTGTAGCGGAACACGGCGCGATAGGCGGTATCGTATTCCAAGGGATTCAAGGGAAACAATGCGAACTGGCGGTCGGTAAATTTCCGGTTCGGGTCGTTGCGGCGGGTCAGCACGCGCACGGGGGCGACTTCTTCATCGCCGCGGTAGAGTTTGAACGACTGCATTTCGATGCGTCCGGCCGTTTCGGAAAACGCAATACTGGCGGGGTTGCCGGTTATGGCCCGGTCGGGTACGGGGTCGGGGCGTTCGCCGTAAAATTCGGGCACGGCCGAATTGCCGACCGGATATACGACATACGGAATTTCCTGCCGGGGTTTCATTTCGTCCGCATACACGATGGCGCCGTTGGTGCAGGCGTCCGCATAGAAAGGCCGGTCGGGCTCGGCGTTCAGACGGCCTGACGCGCAAAGCTTGCGGTACAGGCGGTTGCCCTGATTGACCACCAGCGCCTGATTGCCGTTCTGCTCTTCGTAAGCCGCGCCCGCCTCGTCGATGCCTTGTTCCAACAATGAAAAACGGTGGTACACCGCCGCCATCAGGCCGTCCGCCTGCTGCCGCACCGTATCGCCGCCCGACGATGCGCCGCGCTGAATGCGGCCGGTACTGACGTTTTCCCGCACGCCGCCATACGGATAACCGACGGATGCGGCACGGTCGGACGGCGTTTCGCCGCTGAACAGCGGGCTGGCGGTATGTTTCTCGTCATGCCCCTCGTCGGGATAATCCGTCAGATAACGCGCGTGGTTGCGCGCCGAACGTTCCAGCAGTTCGGATTTCGCCAATGCGGGCAGCCCGGCCTCTTTACGCAGGTGGTTCAGATAGCCGAGTCCGTCCAAGCCTTCGACGGCGGACGTATCGGCGGGCGGCAGCGCTCGGAGCAGGTCGGCACCGGATAATTCGCCCTCTTCCACGTATCGGAACAGGGAAAACAATAATCCGGCCAGAACCAGCCAGACGGCAAGTGATTTCATCATTATTTTTTCAGACGGCCTGTCATGATGTTTCAAGCCGCAATCATACCGCATAAAGGCCGTCTGAAAAACAAAACCTCCGGCCGGCTGGTACCGGTCGGAGGCTGTGGGCTGCGCGCAGACTCAATACGGCTGCTGTACGGCGTTGTTCGCACTCTGCGCCGGCGCGCGTCCGTCTATCTGCTCGCCGCTGCGTTCCAGCGCCGCCCCTGCCTTGCCGATGCCGTGGCCGATACCGCTTACCGAACGGCCGACGATGCGCGAACTGTCCGCTTTTACTCCGTTCCATGTGCTGTGGCAGCCGGCCAGCGCCAACACTGCGGCGGCAATCAATAATTTTTTCATTTCATTCTCCTGTCGGTTGAATCAGATACAGACGCCCCGCGTACCGCGGCTTTCAAGGTAAAGCGTCATACGGGCGGCATTTCCTATTGACATAAATCCGCCGCATTAGTTTGCCGCTTTGCCTGATTTTACCGCAGCATAACAAAAGGCCGTCTGAAAACGAATCTTTCAGACGGCCCGACGGCGGCAAGCCTACTTCCGCTCCGGTTTGACTTCGAACATTTCGGGATGTTTTTTGGTGTATTCGACCGCTATAAAGCCGCCGCCGATAATCACCGCCAGAATCACGGCCAGCGCAATCATCGCAAGAATAAATTTGTCCATAACACTGCCTTTGATGCGGTTTCAGACGGCCTCCGATACCGTAGGCCGTCTGAAACCGTTATTGCCGCACTGCTTTAGCGTTCGATTTGCGATACGTCGCGCACCGCGCCTTTGTCGGCGGAAGTCGCCATCGCGCCGTAAGCCCTTAATGCTGCGGAGACGTAGCGGTCGCGGTTTTCCGGTTTCCACGCTTTGCTGCCGCGCGCTTCCATTTCGGCGCGGCGGGCGGCGAGTTCTTCGTCGGACACTTTCAGGTTGATGCTGCGGTTGGGGATGTCGATTTCAATCGTGTCGCCTTCGTGCACCAAACCGATGGCGCCGCCTTCCGCCGCTTCGGGTGAAGCGTGTCCGATGGACAAACCTGATGTACCGCCGGAAAAGCGTCCGTCTGTTAAGAGGGCGCAGGCTTTGCCCAAGCCTTTGGATTTCAGGTAGGAAGTCGGATACAACATTTCCTGCATGCCCGGTCCGCCTTTGGGGCCTTCGTAGCGGATGATGACGATGTCGCCGGCGACGATTTGGTTGCCCAAAATGCCTTCGACGGCGGCTTCTTGGCTTTCAAACACGCGGGCGCGGCCGGTGAATTTTAGGATGCTCTCGTCCACGCCAGCGGTTTTCACCACGCAACCGCGTTCGGCGATGTTGCCGAACAAAACCGCCAAACCGCCGTCTTGCGAATAGGCGTGTTCGACGTTGCGGATGCAGCCTTTTTCGCGGTCGAGGTCGAGGGTCTTCCACATGCGGTTTTGTGAGAACGCTTGGGTGGTGCGCACGCCGCCGGGCGCGGCTTTGAAGCGTTCGATGGCGTGGGTGTTTTCGGGATTGGTCACGTCCCATTTTTCAATCGCGTCTTTCAGCGTCGGCGCGTGGATGGTGTACACGTCGGTGTGCAGTTTGCCCGCTTTGTCCAGTTCTTTCAGGATGGCGAAGATGCCGCCGGCGCGGTGCACGTCTTCCATGTAGTAGTCGTGGTTGTTGGGCGCGGTTTTGCAAATGCAAGGCACGACGCGGCTTAAGCGGTCGATGTCGGCCATTTTGAAATCCACGCCCGCTTCGTTGGCAACGGCGAGCAAATGCAGGATGGTGTTGGTGGAGCCGCCCATGGCGATGTCCATGGTCATGGCGTTTTCAAACGCTTTTTTGGTGGCGATGCTGCGCGGCAGCACGGTTTCGTCGTCTTGTTCGTAATAGCGTTTGGTGATTTCGACAATCATGCGGCCGGCTTCGAGGAACAATTCTTTGCGGCCGGCGTGGGTGGCGAGGTAGGAGCCGTTGCCGGGCAGGGACAGGCCGAGCGCTTCGGTCAGGCAGTTCATGGAGTTGGCGGTGAACATGCCGGAGCAGGAGCCGCAGGTTGGGCAGGCGTTTTGTTCAACTTCTTCGACTTGCTGGTTGCTGACATTGTCGTCCGCCGATTCAATCATGGCGTCAATCAAGTCCAAGCGGCGTTCGGGTTGGATGTTGGCCACGCCGATGACTTTACCGGCTTCCATCGGACCGCCGGAAACGAAGATGGTCGGGATGTTCAGGCGCATGGCGGCAATCAGCATTCCGGGGGTGATTTTGTCGCAGTTGGAAATGCACACCAGCGCGTCGGCGCAGTGGGCGTTCACCATGTATTCGATAGAGTCGGCAATCAAATCGCGGCTGGGCAGGGAGTACAACATGCCGCTGTGTCCCATGGCGATGCCGTCATCGATGGCGATGGTGTTGAATTCTTTGGCGATTGCACCGGCTTTTTCGATTTCGCGGGCAACCAGTTGGCCCATGTTGTGCAAGTGGACATGACCGGGAACGAATTGGGTGAACGAGTTGGCAACGGCGATGATGGGCTTGCCGAAGTCAGTTTCCATCACGCCGGTGGCGCGCCACAATGCGCGCGCGCCCGCCATATTGCGGCCGTGGGTGGAGGTTTTGGAGCGGTAGTCTGGCATTTTTATTCCTTAAATTTAAAACGTGTGCCGCAAAAGACAAAGGCCGTCTGAAAAAATGATTTCATTCGATAAGTGTTGATTCAGCGGCAGATTTTCTCAATTAAGCCGCCATTTTATACTAATTGTTGACAATGAAGAACCTTAATTTGTAATCAAACCGGACCGTGCGGCCTTCATGAAAAAGGCCGTCTGAAACCATGTTTTCAGACGGCCTCAAAGCCTGATTTTCAGCTTGATTCACCCAACCAATCCCGTGCCGCCAAAAACTCATTCAGCCTCGCTTCGGGCGAACCTTCTTCCGGCGCGTATTGATACTCGAAGCGCACCAAAGGCGGCATGGACATCAAAATGCTTTCCGTACGCCCGCCGCTTTGCAGACCGAACAGCGTACCCCTGTCCCAAACCAAATTAAATTCCACATAACGCCCGCGCCGGTAAAGCTGGAAATCGCGCTCGCGTTCGCCGTATGGCGTGTTTTTGCGTTTCGCCACAATCGGCAGATACGCCTCGATATAGCCTTCGCCGACCGCCTTGATGAAATTCAGGCAGGTATCGAAATCCCAGCGGTTCAAATCGTCGAAGAACAAACCGCCCACGCCGCGCGTTTCGCCGCGGTGTTTCAGGTAAAAATACTCGTCGCACCATTTTTTGAACTCGGGATAGATCGCTTCCCCAAACGGCACGCATACGTCCCGCGCGACCGTGTGCCAGTGCAAAATATCTTCTTCAAACGGATAAAACGGCGTCAAATCAAAGCCGCCGCCGAACCACCACACAGGCTCGCCGCCTTCCGGATACGCGATAAAAAAGCGCACGTTCGCATGGCTGGTCGGCACATACGGATTTTTCGGATGAATCACCAGCGACACGCCCATTGCCTCAAACGCCGCGCCCGCCAGTTCAGTACGGTGCGCCGTTGCCGAAGCGGGCATTTTGCTGCCCTTCACGTGCGAAAAGTTCACGCCCGCCTGCTCGAATACCGCGCCGTTTTTCAACACGCGGGTTTCGCCTACGCCCAATTTGCCCGTCCATTCTTCACGCGCAAACACCGCCCTGCCGTCTTCCTGCTCAAGCGCGGCGCAGATTTGGTTTTGCAGGTTTTTTAATACAGTTAAAACGGTTTCGGTGTGCATGGGAAATTCCTTGTTTTAAGGGTTGGGAGGCCGTCTGAAAAATTGCCGTACCGGATAATCGGCTTTTTATAAACGGGAAGCAGGAAATTCGGGCCGTCGCCGCAGGTAATGCGTCAAACGCGCCTTATCTTCATTTTAAACGGACAGGCCGTCTGAAAATGTTTCAGACGGCCCGTGGTTTAATCTGTAAAGAAAGTATGTGCGCCTAAGTAGTTTTTCGCATAGAAGGGCTTGGAAAGTTTCTCGGTCTGTACCGTTTTGCCGCTGCTCGGCGCGTGGATAAATTCGCCGTTGCCGATATAGAGGCCGACGTGGGAATATTTGTGCGCTCCGCCCGTGCTGAAAAATACCAGATCACCGGCTTTCAGTTTACCGTCGGGGATTTTGCGCGAGGCGGCGGCCATGTCGCGGGCGGTACGCGGCAGGCTGACGCCGAGCGCGTTTTTATAAACAAACTGAATCATGCCGCTGCAATCGAAGCCCATTTCGGTTTTATTGCCTCCCCAGCGGTAAGGCGTGCCGATCAGCCCCATGCTGTGCAGCATCAGTTCCTGCGAACCTTCCGTATGGTCGATATTGCCGATGCGCACGGGCTGGACCTTGTGTGCGGCTGTCGGGCGGTGCGCGGGTTTTCTTGGCGTGGTGCCGCAGGATGCCAGTACGGCAACTGCGGCGGCGAGAAAGGCGACTTTTAAAATCGGTTTCATGAGATTTCCTTCGGTGTATTTTCAGACGGCCTCAGAGTAATCCTTCAATCGGCAGGAACGACAATATTTTGGAGATAACGCGTTTCCAGAATTTGGCTTCCGGTTCTTTCGAGTAGATTTTGCGGTCTTCCGGATTCTGCCAACGCAGTTTGTTGTGCCGGTTGAGCGTAACTTTGTAGGCGTAGTCGGGCGTGGTCGTTATCAGCGTGCGCCGCATCATGCCGGCAATCTGCGGGCTTTCGAGAACGACGCCCATTTCGGTGTTGAGGCGGGCGGAACGCGGGTCGAGGTTGAACGAACCGATAAAGATGCGTTTTTCGTCGACGATAAAGGTTTTTGCGTGCAGGCTGGTGGCGGAGCTGCCGGTCAGCCCGCGGTCTTTGGTTTTGGGGACGGCATGGTTGGGCTTCAGTTCGTACAGTTCCACCCCTGCTTTCAGCAGCGGCTTGCGGTATTTGACGTAGCCGGAATGTACGGCGGCAACGTCGGTGGCTTGAAGTGAGTTGGTCAGTACGGTTACGTCCACGCCTGCTTTGGCGATTTCGCTTAATGCGTGCGCACCCGATTTGGTCGGCACGAAATACGGCGACACGAGATACATGCTCTTTTCCGGCGCCTGCATCGCCGCGAGCAGGCGTTGCAGAATCGGGGTTTTGTGGCGGTCGCGGTCAAGCCCTTTGGCGGGGTCGTCGCTGATGAGGCGGGTTTTGACTTTGTGCCACTGCACTTTGTTCTGCTTCAGCAAATTGAACAAATCCGAGGTTTCGATTTCGCGCCGGTATCGGTTCAATACGCCGTTTTTGTCGTCATCGTTATATGCCAGTTCTTCAAAGCCTTTTTCCACGCTGCCTCTTTTGATGATGCTTCTGGCCGGATAAGCCGAATTGCTCGCCCAATAGCGGTCGAAGTCTTCCGACACTTCGGTAACCACTTTGCCCGTTGCCAGTATATCCAGATCGGCGAACACGGTATCTTCCCCAACCTTGAAATATTCGTCGCCGATATTGCGTCCGCCGACGATGGTGGCGCGGTTGTCGGCGGTCAGCGATTTGTTGTGCATACGGCGGTTGAGGCGCGGGAAGTCGGTCAGATAGCCCAACGCGCGCCATCTGCGCGAGACGAAGGGGTTGAACAGGCGTATTTCGATATTAGGATGGCTGTCGAGCGCCAATAGGATGTTGTCGAGGCCGTCGGTGTTGTTGTCGTCCAGCAGCAGCCGCACGCGCACGCCGCGCTCGGCTGCCCTGTGCACCAGGTTGAACAGCAGCTTGCCGGAAATGTCGTTGTGCCAGATATAGTATTGGATGTCGAGCGTGTGGTCGGCGGCGTCAATCAGTTCGGCACGCGCGACGAAGGCATCATGCGCATCGTTGAGCAGATAAACGTCCGACGTGTCCGCATCGCTGTCGGCAGGCTGTTTTTCGTGCGCAAGTTTCAACGACGCTTCCAAGCGGGGCGAGGAAGGCGTGTCGAGATAGCGGCTCTCCGTCCGTCCGTCCAACGACGGCAGCGAAGCACAGCCTATGAGGAATGCGGGCATCATCAGTACGGTATATCTGAGGTTCATCACGGTAACAATCTTTTTTCAGACGGCATAGACGGTATTTTGTTCCTGAAAACTTCGAGGCCGTCTGAAAAACGGCAGCGGCAAATATAAACGGCGCACATTCTAACCTATTTTCTTGATTTATTCCGTCAGATTCTGCCCGTCGGAACGGTGCAGCCGGGCGAAGATAAATCCTGAGGCAAACGTAACCGCACCGATGCCGAGAAAGGTCAGCCTGAATGCGGCATGCAGGTTTTCCACACCGAAGCTGCTTTTCGTCCAGCCCTGCAACATCAGTGCGCCGAGCGCAATGCCGAAGCTCATGGACAACTGCTGGTTGACCGCCATCAGGCTGTTTCCACTGCCCGCCTGATAAGGCCGCAAATCGGCCAAGGTCAGCGTGTTCATAGCCGAAAACTGTATTGAGTTGCACAGCCCCATCGCCAACAGCAGCGCCACCCACACTCCCAGCGGCGTATGCACATCCGGCAGCGCAACCAGCATAATCAATATCCCCAACAGCCGCGTGTTGGCCGTCAAAACACCACGGTAGCCGTAGTACGCCATTATCGGCCTGACCAACGGCTTCGCCAGCAGCGAGGCAAAGGCCGCGGCGGCAACCAAGCCGCCGGACAGCCCCGCTCCGAAACCAAAAGCCACCTGAAACAGCAACGGCAATAAAAACGGTACGGAACTGATACCCAAACGGCTGAACAGATTGCCCGCCAGTCCCAGCCGGAAAGTGCGCACCTGAAACAGGTCGCCCGCATAATTGATAGCGTTCAGAAGCTGCGACTTCTCGTACACGCGAATAATGGTCAACCGCGGCACGGGTGCCAGCATCGAACCGCCCACTCCCTGCACCATCCTTGCCACCACCAGCATCGGCAGGTTTTGCGCCGCCGCACACAACAGCGAACCGGCGATAAACACCGCCATCGAACCGACAAACACATTGCGCGTACCGAAACGGTCGGCCAGATAGCCGCTCAAAGGAATCAGCAACGCAACGGTCAGCGTATAAACCACCACCGCAGAGTGCATATCCAGCGGCGATTCGTCCAAATCCGCAGCAATGTTCGGCAGTGCGATATTGAGTATGGTCGCATCAAGCATTTGCATAAAAATCGCAATCGCCAGCAGCAACGGCAGCCAACGCGAAGGCTGCGGAGAAATTGGAAGCGTGATTTCCATCTTTAATTTCTTAAATCACAATCTCGAAATATCCGGTTTGACCGTTTCGGCAAAAGGCCATTGTAACCTCTTCCCCCTCCGCCCATCCAGCAACAGGCCGTCTGAAACCACTTTAATTCATATGTATTTACGGTATTCTATCTGCCATCATCAAATCCAAGTAAATCCACCGTTCACCCGTAAGAAATGATATGCATTCTTTCCTATGTTAAGATAAACGCCTTTACAACCTCATACAAAGGACAAGAATCATGAAAAAAATCATCTTCGCCGCACTTGCAGCAGCAGCCATCGGTACTGCCTCCGCCGCCACCTACAAAGTGGACGAACACCACGCCAACGCCCGTTTCGCCATCGACCACTTCAACACCAGCACCAACGTCGGCGGTTTCTACGGTCTGACCGGTTCCGTCGATTTCGACCAAGCCAAGCGCACCGGCAAAATCGACATTACCATTCCCGTTGCCAACCTGCAAAGCGGTTCGCAACACTTTACCGACCACCTGAAATCCGCCGACATCTTTGACGCCGCCAAATACCCGAACATCCGCTTCGTTTCCACCAAATTCAACTTCAACGGCAAAAAACTGCTCTCCGTTGACGGCAACCTGACCATGCACGGCAAAACCGCCCCCGTCAAACTCAAAGCCGAAAAATTCAACTGCTACCAAAGCCCGATGGCGAAAACCGAAGTTTGCGGCGGCGACTTCAGCACCACCATCGACCGCACCAAATGGGGTGTGAACTATCTGGTTGATGCAGGCATGACCAAAACCGTCCGCATCGACATCCAAATCGAAGCCGCCAAACAATAACGCTGCGTCTAAAACATTCGAGGCCGTCTGAAAGCATTGTTTCAGACGGCCTCGAATAACGGCTTCTTAACATTTCCTATTATCGCCTTCACATAAAAAACAGCGATAATGCCGGTTTTGCATTCACAGGAAACCCTCTCATGAAAACACTCAGCAAACTGGCTTTGGGCGCCCTTGTACTCGCCGCCTCGTTCACCGCTCAAGCCGAAACACGCGCCGTTATCGAAACCAATATGGGCAATATCGGCCTGTCGCTGGATGAAACCAAAGCGCCCAAAACCGTCGCCAACTTCGTCAGCTACGCGCGCAAAGGCTTTTACGACAACACCGTCTTCCACCGCGTCATCGACGGCTTCATGATTCAAGGCGGCGGATTCACACCCGACATGGTACAGAAAGCCACCGACAAAGCCATTGGCAACGAAGCCGACAACGGCCTGAAGAACACCGTCGGCACCATTGCCATGGCGCGTACCGGCAATCCCAATTCCGCTACCAGCCAGTTTTTCATCAACACCGCCGACAATGAGTTTCTGAACTTCAAAAACAAAACCGCGCAGGGCTACGGCTATGCGGTGTTCGGCAAAGTTACATCGGGTATGGAAGTGGTGGAGAAAATCGCCAAGGTACAGACTACCGACCGCGGCTACCATCAAAACGTACCGGTCAAACCCGTCGTTATCCGTAAAGTTACCATCGGCCAATAATTCTGCCGATACAGTCAAAAGGCCGTCTGAAAGCATGATGAAGCAGCTTTCAGACGGCCTTTTGACAATTTCGCATCCACAATCAGGCAAGTTGCTTGGTAAACGCGACGAATTCGTCTTTCTTTGCCTTGGCTTTACCCGAATCAATGGCTTCCCGCGCCGCGTCGACGCCCTTGGCCAGCGAGGAAACCACGTTGCCGGCATACAGGGCGGCGGCGGCATTCAGTAATACAATGTCCCGCGCCACACCCCGCTCACCGTCAAGCACGCCCTGTATTTTCAGTAAAGACTCCCTACTGTCGGCAACCTTGATATCGTCGAGGTTTCGGCGGATTTCTATACCGTAGTCCGCAGGATTGAGATCGTATTCGCGTATCGTGCCGTCTTTCAATTCGGCCACGCGGGTTTTGCCCGCAATCGTGATTTCGTCCAAACCGTCTTCACCGCAAACCACCAATACATGTTCGGAACCGAGTTGCTGCAACACGCGCGACAGGATGCCGCACAAATCGACATGAAACACGCCAAGCAACTGGTTCGGTGCACCGGCGGGATTGGTCAGCGGGCCGAGGATATTGAAAATACTGCGGAACCCGAGCGCACGGCGCACCGGAGCGACATAGCGCATGGCACTGTGGTGGTTGGGGGCAAACATAAAGCCGATACCGGTTTTGTCTATGCTTTCGGCCACCTGTTCGGGCGTAACATCCAATACCGCTCCCATCTGCTCCATCACGTCGGCCGCACCGCTGGAAGACGACACCGACCGGCCGCCGTGTTTTGCCACCTTCGCCCCCGCGGCCGCGGCGACAAACATGGCGGCGGTGGAAATATTAAACGTCTTGGCACCGTCTCCGCCCGTGCCCACAATATCGACCAAACCGCTGCCGTCCCTAACAGGCACTTTGCTCGCAAACTCACGCATCACTGCTGCGGCGGCGGTGATTTCCGATACGGTTTCCACCTTAATCCGCAGCCCCGTCAGGATGGCCGCGATTTGTTCCGGCAGTACCTGGCCGCTCATAATCTGGCGCATCAAGTCGGTCATTTCGTCGTAAAAAAGCTCGTTGTTGCTGATTAGGCGCGCAATGGCCTGCTGGGGGGTAATCATTTCCAAGTTTCCTTTTCCTTCGTTGTTCACTGAATTTATCGGCTTTAGAGGCCGTCTGAAAATTTTCAGACGGCCTCTGCGGCCTTATCCGCTACATATGTTTGTGCAAATCCAAAATAGCGGCACGGTTGGACGGCGAAAACACTTTTTCCGCCGCTTCCACCACATCAAACCAACCGTAGGCGGTATGTTCGCCCTCTGCCAGCCTGACCGGCGTATTGCGCGGGATTTCGGCGGAAAAGACGTGTTCGCGGTTTTCGAATACGCCTCCAGGATAACGGTGCCGCCAATGGTGGTAGATTTCGTAAACGCTGCTTTCATGCCAGTTGCAAAGCTGTCCGTCCGAAAGGCGGATGCCGGTTTCTTCCCAAACCTCCCGCCGCGCAGTCTGCTCAATACTCTCGCCCTGCTCTATGCTGCCGGTTACCGACTGCCAGAAGCCGGGCCGGTCTGCCCGCTCGATAAGCAGGATATGCCCTTGTCCGTCGTGCAGCACCACCAGTGCGGACACGGGATACTTCAAAGGCTTCGCCATCAATCGTCTCCGGCAGCGTCCATCGCCGGGTCGGATTTGGTGTCGCTGCGCGCCTGCATTCCCGCCTTAATCATGGCGATATTGCTCGGTGCTAGGCTTTCGTTCAAGATGCGGACTTCGCGCTGCGGATAGGGGAACTCGATGCCGTGTTCGTTAAACTGCCGCCAAATATCCAGAAAAATCGCCGATTGCAGCGCGGCAAAACCGTTTTCCGGGTCTTTCACCCAATAAGTCGCACGCAAATCGATACCGTTGTCGCCGAAATTGGTCACCACCGCCAATGGCGCGGGATTGGCGGAAACACGCGGCTGCGCGGCGGCTGCGCTTTTCAGAATGTCCAGAGCCTTAATCAAATCGGAATGATAGGCAACCTGTATATTGAACGCCTGCTGCAATTCGCGGCTGGTGTAGGATTCGTTGACCACCATCGAGGTAACGAAAGTCTCGTTCGGAATCAGCGCCTCCGTGCCGTTTGCACTGCGCAGCACCACAAAACGCGAGGTGATTTTGGTGACATAGCCGGTAAAGTTGTTGACCGTCAAACGGTCGTTCATGCGGATGGAGCGGTCGCCCAAAATGATAAAACCCGAAATATAGTTGCTCGCCACTTTTTGCAGGCCGAAACCGATACCGACACCCAACGCACCGCCGAACACCGACAATACCGTCAAATCAATCCCCACCAGCGGCAGCGCAATCAATACCGCCAAAACCATCATCACCGTTTTGACAACTTTAGACAAAATCATGCTCAGATTGGTATCCAGGCTGCTTTTCTCCAACCGCTCGCCGATAAAGCGCGCCAGCCATGACGCACCTATCATCAGGATACCGACCCACAGAATCCCGTTCAAAATCGTCAACAGGCTTAGTTTGCCCGAACCGACGGTAAAACGGATTGCTTCCAACGTTTCCAGAATTTTGTCATCAAATCCCGACAGCCACAGAACGAATCCCACCCACAAAACCATTGATACTACCCGCTCCAGCCAATCAGTCAGCCTGTTCTGCGGCAAAGCGGCATGGACCACCGCCACACTCGCCCGAATCAAAATCATCCAGCGTGCCGCCAAAATCAGCAGATGCAGCCATACCGCGCGAAATTCCGTCAAATTACAGACAAATAAAGCCAGTGCCCCCGTTATCATCATCAACAGCGGCCACAGCAGGCGGCAGCCGATATGCCGTAGCAGCAAAAAATTTCTCCGGTGCCCGGAAAAATATTTATTGATAAGGTATTCGGACAGAAAAAACGTCGCCGCCATCAATGCCAGCACGCCCGCCAGTTCGATCCAACCCGAAGTCTGACTGAAATTGCGCTCTAACAGGCTGGAAGTAAACGCTTGGCGCGCAAACAAATCATGAAGAATGGCATTCATAAGCAATATTTATTTAGAAAAATTAAATAGTGCCATTATATAGCGGGCATGGATGTTCGTCATTCTGGCAGGAGTCAGGCCGTCTGAAAGCAATATTCAAAGCCGCTTCAAACAGATACTCCCGATTAGGCCGGACGCGCTTGCCAAACAGATACAAAAAAATTATAATTCGCATCTTAATTAAGTCGGAGTGTGGCGCAGTCTGGTAGCGCACTTGCATGGGGTGCAAGGGGTCGAAGGTTCGAATCCTTTCACTCCGACCAAAAAATCTAACGGCCGGGCTAATTTAAATTAGCCCGGCCGTTTTTTCACTTTAATCTCAATTTATTCAATACGATGTATTATAAAATGCTTTCCGAGGCTATGCCTTCAATACAATAGCTGCTTTGTAATGCTGTCCCGTTATTCATAGTAATAGTTATATCTCCTGACTTGATGTGCCTCCAATATGATGCGGATGACAGTGAGTGCAGTGTCTCCTTTTCGAAGTCCTTCAGGCTATATTTTGCGGTAAAATTTGCCGCTTAATGTACAAGTATTGCCACGATATTCCGCCATTAGCCCTGCTGACTCTTCACTAAAAGACCTATAGCATATTGACTTTTCGATTATAGGAAGCGCTACACTTGAAATATAAATACGCAATCGTCTGAAAAATCATATACCCTCATGACTTAGCTATCCCAAATTCAGAAAATTCCCAGTTACGCTTTTGCCGATTTCAACACCTTCTTCGCCGCTTCCACGCCCCAATACAAGGCTTCCTCAAATACCGAATAGCCGCTCAAATCGCTGTGGGCAAACAGCAATCCTGACGCGCGATTTCTGATTTTTAACAAAGATTCGTCGTTCAGATAACCGACTTTCGGCACGCTCATGCCGTGTCCGCGCACCGTAACACCGACGTGGGAAACGTGTTGCCAGAAGCCTTCTCCGTAGGCGGCAATCAAGTCTTTGGCGGCCAAGTCGCGCAGTTCTTCGTCGGTGGCTTCGAGCAGTTGGCGGCGGACGGCTTGCGGGGTGTCGTGGTTGAGCGCGGCGTAGGCGGTGAAGATGGTGCGCTCGGGGCGGGCGACGCGGATAAGCTGGTTGGTGGCGACGACGTAGCCGAGTCCTTGAGTGCCGTAGATGACGTTGTCCCACGCGGTTTCGCTGTTGTTTTTTTCTTTCGGGAAGCTGTGCAGCTCGAAATTGGCGACCAACCACGGCGCGTATTCGGGAATGTTCAAGCCGTATTGAGCGGGATTTTCGACGATGCGGGCGGCAACCATCAGCGGTATGGCGGAGATAACGTGTTGCGCAGTCAGGGCGACGGTTTCGCCGCTTGAATTGTCGCGCAGCCAAACTTCGATACGGTCGTCTGAAAGAGACTTGATTTTGACGGCGGATATGTTGACGGAAGTGGGTTGGTCTAGGCGGATGCGGTTTTCAGACGACCATTGCCAACCTTCCTGCAAACCGGCATGGCGGCGCAAGTTTTCAGAAAGGTGCGCCAGACCTTCGGGCCAGGTCAGGACGGTTTCCGCGCTGTTGCGGGCGACAAAGTAATGCAGTCCGGCAAAGGCGGATACTTGCACTATGCCCTGCCCGTAATCGTCGCGGCAGCAGTAATCGAGATACCAAAGCAGCTCGGGCGAGGTGTAGCCCTCTTGCGCAAGCCATTGTTTGAACGTCAACTTATCAAGTTTGCGCCACGTTTCGTCTGCCGAAGACAGGGCTATCGGAATGGCGAAAATCTTTTTGCCGTCGCTGCCGTAAGCCTGTTTCAGACGACCGATCAAATCAAAAAAACGTTTGGAATCCGCATCTTTTTTCGGCAACAGGTGTTCCTGCCATTTATCCTGATACAAAAGGCGCGACTCGGGCGCGTAAACCAAATCGTTTTCCCTAAAACTGCCGTCCGATTGCAAGATACCAAAATCCGCCAGCATCTCGCGCACATACGCGCTCTCTTTCGATGGCAACGCAAGATAATGCGCGCCGCTCGGCGCTTGCAGGCCGCCTGAAGCGGCGTAGGCGGCATTGTTGCCGTTGCGCTCGAACCCTTCCGCCAACAATACATCACGATGACCGTGTTTCGCCAAATACCACAACGCCCCCAAACCCGCCGCGCCGCCGCCGAGTATCAGCGTATTGCATTCGTAACGGCGGCTCGGCGGGCTGAGCAATTTCCCGTCGCGCAACAAATGCCCCAACGGCAGCCCGACGCGGTTGACGGAAACCGGCGGTTTGCGGTTGAGGCGGTTGTAAGTCAGCCAAGAGAAAGAGGAAGCGGCAGCAAGCGCGGCGGTATAACTGAGAAATTGACGGCGGGTCGGCATGGGGTTGAATGTCGGTTTATGGTTCTGACAGGTCGTCTGAAAACATCAAGACGGTTTCAGACGACCTTTACAGGTTTTATTGTTCTATTGGCGGCTGCATATCGTCCAATATTCCTTCGCCACGTTGCGCAACCGTCCAAACGGCCTGTTCCGCCGCCAATTCCCTGCACAATACTTCCTTCACTTTTTCCAACTTCATGCCGCCGCAGATAAATGCGTCTATGGCGGCGAAGCGGTGTTCCGGCCAAGTGTGGATGCTGATGTGGGATTCGGCGAGCAGTAACACGCCGGTTATGCCGCCTGCGCCGCTGAAGGTATGGAAACGTTCGGCGAGGACGATGGCTTCTGCGGCTTGGGCGGCGGCTTTGAGGGCGATTTTCAGACGACCCTCGTCCTTTAAGACAGCTTCATCACAGCCATATAAATCTAAAAGACCGTGGTTGCCGGGGATATGGGTCATTTGTGCCCTCCGGAATAGCCGCTGCCGCCGGAATAGCTGCCGCCTCCGTAGTAGTAGCCACCGGAGTGCGTGCGGCTGCCGTCGGATGAGGATGAGAGTGAGGCGTAGTTAAGCATGGTAGCCACGACGATAGCTGCGGTGGCGCAAATGATATAGCCTATTCTCGACATAGTTTAATCCTCTTCTTCGTCTTTTTCACGCCCGATAACCCATATAGCATAACCTGCAAAGAACAAGGTTATGATGATGGTTAGGTGGTCGCCGCCGCTCATCAGGAATGCCGGTATGTTGACGATAATCAGGATGCCGAGCATCAGCAGCCGCAATTTGTTGTCGACGGCATCTTCGGTCATGTTTGCAGTGTAATGCGGTGCGCGGCTGCTCAGATTAAACGCCTCGGCTATTTCGCTGTAAGCAACCGGTACGCTTTTGCTCCATGCCATTTCGTGAGTGTTCAATTCGGCACAAAGTTTGCGGTTTTGTCCGTCGCGGTAGTCGCTGTAATAGTTCAAATCGCCGCTTCTGATGCGCCAGTAGAACGCGCCGGCAGCGACTTCGACCCTGCCGCCGTAGTCGTAAAGTTTGCCGCAGCCTTGCGGTTGGCGGTTGCGGTCGAGGCGCGGCCATGTGTTTTGGGTTTGGGAAAGGTTCCAGCCGTCATCGGATTCGACCAGCCACAGAAACCCCTGTGTCGGGTTGTAAAGCAGATACTCCGACCATTGTCCTTCGGGCGTGAGCGTACGGTTGAGGCCGCTGAACAGGTTTTCGAATGTTTCCTGTGCGTCGGTTTCGGCGTATCTGACTGCGCCCATAACGTAAAATTCGCGATTTTTCAGACGGCCTTGTCTGCCGACGGGCAGGGTAAACAGGTTTTGCTGCGCCGTTCGCATGGCGTTGGCGGTAATGAGTTCGGCTTTGTCTTTGCCGATTGCCAATTCGCTGCCGCAGCTTGGGCAGTTGAGATGGGAGGTGAGGCCGTTGACCCAGTGGACGGACGAGCCGCAGTTGGGACAGTTTTCTGAGGAAATACTGCCTTTCAGACGGCCTGCGCTTTCTTTGATTTCGTCTTCGCTGCGGGTGTTTTCCAGCTTCAAATCATCCAAGTTCACCATGCGGCCGAAGAAGGTTTCGGGGGTGTCATCGCTGTAGTCGAGCGTGATGAAAAGGTCTTCGCAACGCCAGTCGGCGACTTTGTTCTGACTGTCTTCGTTCAAAACAAACGGCAGCTCACCCTGCGCGGCAGCGCGTTTCAGGCTGATGTGGCGCACGTCTGAGGCGACATAGCGTTTGTTTTGGAAAGTCAGTTCGCTAAATCCCGCCCGAATGTCCTTAAAGCGCGGCGGGTTGTCGGTTTCGACGGGCATGGTCATCACATACAAATCGCCTGCTTCCGAAAGCCAGCCCGTCCTGCCGTCGTCAAACAGCGCGTACCATTCGTTCCATGCGCCGTCATCGTATTGCACCTGAAGCCGTCCGACCAGGGTGAAGCGTTGCGTAAGGAATGTACCGACCGTGCCGATTTGCAGCGGGCTGAAATCTTCCAGCAATGCGGAATCGCGGCCGGAATCGACGATACCGTCATCCTGCCGCACCAGCATGCTGTTGCAGTAGCCGCACACCAGCGTAACGGCTGAGGCGGAATGCGCTTCGACAGGCGCGCCGCAGCTCGGGCAGTCGGTTTTAAAGAAGGGGGTGTTTGACATGTTTGCTTTTCGGAAGTGGGTTGGAAGTTTCAGACGACCTTGCAATAGTGTGGGACGGATTGTTTTTTAAAAATCGAAATATCGACGGCTGGATTTTACCGTATAGACTGACCGAACAGGTAAAGGCCGTCTGAAACCGTTTTCAGACGGCCTATTTCCTCAGCCGATCAACTGCTTCAACACTTCCGCTTTGGCTTTATCGTAATCCTCTTGAGCAATCAAACCGCCGTCCAGCAAAGATTTGAGTTTCGCTAATTTTGCCTGCGGGTCTTCGGAGGTCGTCTGAACGCTTTGCGCGGGTTGGGCTGCCGGTTGAGCCGCTGGCTGCATCATGCCCGCCATCGCGCCTGCCATTGCTTGACCGACTCCCGCGCCCACACCCAAACCTGCGCCGATTCCGGCAAGTCCGCCTTCATTTTGCGCGGCAAGCGGGATGGATTCGGCGGTTTGGTATTGGGTGTAGCGTCCCAAATCTCCGATGACGCCCATGGAAATTTTCTTATCCAACGCTTCTTGGATCGCGGCAGGCAGAGTGATGCTTTCGACAGTGAAGTTTTCCAGCGTCAAGCCGAGTTTGGCAAATTCCGCGCCGAGCAATTCGCCGATTTTTTGCGACAGCAAAACTTGGTTTGCCGCCATGTCCAAAAACGGAATGCCTGAGCTGCCGAACGCCGCCGCGAGTTGGGTGACGGCAATATTGCGCAACTGGGTTTCCAACTCGACGCCGCTGTATTCTGCCGCTACACCGCTGACTTCTTTAAAGAATTTTGCCGGATCGCTGATGCGGTAGGCGTACATACCGAACGAGCGCAACTGTACCGCGCCGAACTCGGCATCGCGCACGGTAACGGGTTGCGACGTACCCCATTTCCGAGCAAGCTGTTGTTTGGTATTGAAAAAGTAAACATCGGATTTAAACGGGGATTCAAAGAGCTTGTCCCAGTTTTTCAGGTTGGTCAGCAGCGGCAGGGTTTGGGTATTGAGCGTGTAACGCCCCGGTCCGAACACGTCGGCGGTTACGCCCTCGTCAACAAACATCGCCATCTGCGCCTCGCGCACGGTCAGGCTCGCGCCGTTTTGGATTTCCTCATCGGCAATCGGGAAACGCCACATCAACAGGCTGTCGTCGGGATTCGGCCATTGGATGACGTCAATAAACTGTTTCTTGATAAAGTTGAACATTGCGGTTCCTTATTTTGAAGAATGGGATAACACGGAGCGGGGCAGAAATACAGGCAGCCGTATATTTTGCAAACTGTTTATATAAATCAGGTCAAACAAGCGGCATTCAAGATACCGATAGACACGGACACCGCGCCAAACAGCGCACCGACAGCGACGTTGTTGCCGATGCGTTCTTCCGTTGCGCCTTCATCGACAAACATCGCCATCCGAACTCACACCGTTTCGGATTTCATCATCGACAATCGAAAAACGTCACATCAACAGGCTATCGTCAGGATTCGGCCATTGATGACATCCTAAACGGTAAATATCTCAATTTAACGGTAATTGCTTAGTTTCCGCCAAATCTTATAGAATGACCCACGCAACGTCGTTAATTTATCATATTGATTTTACAAAGAAAAGGAATTTACATGCAAAATACTATCCGCTTCTGCTTTGCCGCACTGGCACTGTCAGCCGCAGTAGGCGCACAGGCCGCCCGTCCCCTTGAATTTACCGTCGGCACGGAATATTACAATGAGACTTATCGGGAATATGAAGGAAGCGAACGCATGATGCAACAAACCGGAAACCTGTGGTCTCTCACCGGCGGCGTCAAATACCGCTTTAACGACCGCCATGCAGCAAAAGTAGAAGGCCGTTATTCACGCGGTAAGTCTGATTACATAGGAAGTGTAATAGATGTAGACGGTAACGCCTATAGTTATGGTTCTGCCACGCTCAATGGTGCTCCTCGTCGTGCATATGATATTCGGGCTTTATATGAATATACACGTCCGCTTAATGACCGCTTCAGCGTAACTGCCGGTGCAGGTTTGGGACACCGGGTTCTGAGAGATTTGAGCAGCCGTGCTGATGCAACTGATTACGATCGAAAAAACCAAACTACATATGCGCAGATTAACGCAGGTGTAAATATTGCTCTTCCTGCAAATTTTGAAGTTTCCCCCCGCATTGCTTACAATCATGCCCTGAGAGGCAGGCAATACTCTTACCATCCCGGTCGAGAAGCGACTGAAATGAAACAATCGGGAGGACATGGCGTCGAAATCGAGGTGCCTGTATCTAAAAAATTCGCCAACGAATCCAAAATTAGCGTCGCTCCGTTTTACCGCGGCTGGAAAGTCAAAAAATCGGATATGGCAATTGTCTATCTGCCTCAGGGGGTGTATGGTGCAACCGAACCCAAAAACTATACCCACGAAGCAGGTGTGAAAGTCCAATACTCGTTCTAATCCGACGGACAAAGCACTCAAACCATTTCAGACGGCCTTGCAGTACAATAAGGCCGTCTGAAATTTTTGACGCTCCCGAAATCCTGCACCTGCTCAAATATCTGCAAACCCAAGACCATGCTGCGGCGGAAACCGGAACCTTCCGTCATCGGGAACATTAAATATCACGGGATACTGACGTTCTGGATTCCCGCATGTGCGGGAATAACGGTATCCGTATATTTTTCACTGTTAAGCCGGTTATAAAAATCAGGTCAGACAAGCAGCATTCAAGATACCGATGGACACGGACACCGCGCCAAACAGCGCGCCGACGGCGACGTTGTTGCCGATGAGTTCTTCCGTTGCGCCTTTAATCATCATCGTGGCGGCAAAATACACCAAAATCTGAATCACCGCCGCCGCAAGACCCCACAGGATAAAATCAACGAAACTGACGCTATGGGCAATGCTGGATGCGAGCGTCAAACAAAATCCAATCAGCGCGCCGCCGAACGACAAGGCACAGGCAAGGTTGCCGTTTTTAATCAGCCGCAACTCTTCCGCAGGCGTAATACGCAGATACACCGCGCCGAAAACGGCAGTCATTGCCACGCCCGCAAGCATATATTGCAGGTAAAGCAGGTATTGGGGCAGGGAAATACTCACGATATGAAGTCCTTAGGATTTGATATAATGGATTATGCCATAATTTGCGCACCGCTTGAAATTCAAGAGCTTGCAGTATCGGCGGCAAGCATTTTTTCAGACGGCCTCAAACCCACTCCCCCGACACCATGACCGCCAACCGCACCCTCATCATCTCCGTCTTCATCGTCGCCAGTTGCGGCCTCGCCTACGAACTCATCATCGCCGCGCTGGCGAGCTATCTTTTGGGCGACAGCATTTTGCAGTTTTCCTCCGTCATCGGACTTTATCTTTTCTCGATGGGCATAGGCGCGCACCTGACCCGCTACATCAAAGACGAAGACGTGTTGCACCGCTTTATCGAAATCGAACTTCTGGTCGGCATCATCGGCGGCATTTCCGCGCTGGCTTTGTTCGTCGCCTTCGGTCTTTCCGCCGCCCCGTTCCGCACCCTGCTCTACGCCTTCGTGCTGATTGTCGGCGCAGTCGTCGGCATGGAAATCCCGTTGGTCATGCGCGTGTTAAACCGCAAAGGCGCAGAGTTTAAAGAACTCGTTTCCAAAGTCCTGACTTTCGACTATTTGGGCGCACTCGCCGTTTCCCTGCTCTTCCCGCTTCTCCTCGCCCCCAAACTCGGCATAGCGCGTTCCGCCCTCTTGTTCGGCATTCTCAACGCCGCCGTCGCCTACCTGACCGCGCGCGTGTTCAAAGCCGAACTGCCCCGCTACCGCACCATCCGCCTGCGCGCGCTGATTGTCTTGTCCGTCCTCGCCGCCACCTTCGCCTACGCCGACCGCATCTCCTTCAAAGCCGAACAAAGCTATTTCGGCGACCCCGTCGTCTATCAAAGCCACTCGCCCTACCAGCGGCTCGTCGTGACCCGCTGGAAAGACGACACCCGCCTCTACATCAACGGCAACCTGCAATTCTCCTCGCGCGACGAAGCCCGTTACCACGAAGCCCTCGTCCTGCCCGCCATGCAGATGGTTCAAAACGCCGCCCGCATCCTCATCCTCGGCGGCGGCGACGGGCTGGCGGCGCGCGAAGTCTTGAAATACCCGCAGGTCAAACACGTTACCCTGGTCGATTTAGACCCCGACATGACCGCCACTTTTAAAACCTCCGCTACCTTAAGCGCGCTCAACCAAGGCTCGCTGTCCCACCCCAAAATGCACGTCGTCAACGACGATGCCGCCAAATGGCTGGAGGGGTCGTCTGAAAAATTCGACGTCATCATCATCGACCTGCCCGACCCGTCCAATTTCTCGCTGGGCAAACTCTACTCCGTCCCCATGTACCGCCTCGTCGCCCGCCATCTTCAGCCACAGGGCAAAATCGTCGTCCAATCCACCTCACCCTACTTCGCCCCCAACGCCTACTGGTCGGTCGTCGCCACCCTTGAAGCCGCCGGCCTATCCACCGCGCCCTACCACGTTTACGTCCCCTCCTTTGGCGAATGGGGATTTGTGTTGGCAGGCTTCGATAAACAATTCCCCGTCCCGCAGAAATTCGACGTTCCCACACGTTATCTAAACGCCCAAACCGCCGCCGAAATGTTCCGCTTCCCACCCGACATGGCAAGGCGCAAGGTCGAGCCGAACTATCTGAACAACCAAATCCTCGTCAGCTATTTCGAAAGCGACTGGCGCAACGCAATACGCTGAAACTGCCAATGAGGCCGTCTGAAACCATATTTTCAGACGGCCTTTGTTATAATCCCAATCCGCCCGAACCAACACTTCCCCACTCATGAACGCACCCAAAGCCTTCACCATCCTCGGCCCTACTGCCGGCGGCAAAACCGGCCTTGCGCTGGACATCGCCGCCAAACTGCCGGTGGAAATCATCAGCCTCGATTCCGCCCTGGTCTACCGCGACATGGACATAGGCACCGCCAAACCCAGCGCCGCCGAGCGTCAGGCCGTACCGCACCACCTCATCGACATCATCACCCCGCTGGAAACATACAGCGCCGCCGACTTTGTCGCCGACTGCGTCCGGCTGGTTGCCGACATCCACCGGCGCGGACGGCTGCCGCTTATCGTCGGCGGCACCATGATGTATTTCCAAGCACTCAGCGGCGGCCTGAACAACCTGCCTGAAGCTGACCCTGCCGTGCGCGCCGCACTTCAGGCCGAAAAAAACGCACACGGACTGGCCCGTCTCTACCGACGCCTGCAAGCCGCCGACCCCGTTACCGCCGCACGCCTGAAACCCAACGACAGCCAGCGCATCGAACGCGCGTTGGAAGTATTCGAGCTGACCGGAAAACCCCTCAGCCGCCACTTCGACGAACAACAGACAACCCCGCCGCCGCTGGACTTGCACACCATCGCCCTGATTCCGGAAAACCGCGCCCTGCTTCACGCCCGAATCGCCGAACGCTTCGGCCAAATGCTCCGGCAGGGCTTCCTCGACGAAATGGCCGCCCTGCGCCGCAAATACCCCGCCCTGACCGCCGGACACACCTCCATGCGCTGCGTCGGCTACCGTCAGGCGTGGGACTACATCGAAGGCGGATACGGCTACGAAACCTTCGTCGAAAAAGGCACCGCCGCCACCCGCCAGCTTGCCAAACGGCAGTTGACCTGGCTGAGGAAAATCCCGCTGGCACAAAGTCTCGATCCGTTCGCCGCACAAAATTATCTTCAGACGGCATCCGAATCGGTCAAACGCCATTTCGGAATATAAACCCGAAACCTTTTTTCAAACGGCCTCAAGGGCAAACCGGCGTAAGCCGCAGGTCGGGCAGTGATGCCCGACATCTGCCTCTATAAAGTCAAAAGAAACATATTCACCATGCTGACCACTCCGCCCCTCACTCCCGGCGTCCTCGCCACCTTACAAGACCTAGGCATAACCACCCGGCAAGACCTGCGGCAAATCGGAGCAATCAAAACCTTCCTGCTGCTTAAAGCCGCCGGACGCACCATCACACGCAGCACACTGTGGCAGCTCGAAGCCCTGTCGCACGGCATCCGTCCGCAGGATTTAAGCGAAGCGGAAAAAACAGCCCTGCTGAAGCAACTCGCCGACCATCCGCCCGTAGCCGTATTTCCAAGGCCGTCTGAAATGGAAAATTTTATGCGGATTGCACTCGAACAGGCCGCGCAGTCCGCCGCCGCCGGAGAAATCCCCGTCGGCGCAGCCGTCGTCAAAAACGGTTCCGTCATCGCCGCCGCACACAACACCTGCATACAAAGCCGCGATGTCAGCCGCCATGCCGAAATCAGCGCACTGGCGCAGGCCGGAGCCGCACTGGGCAACTACCGCCTTGAAGGCTGCGACGTATACGTTACGCTCGAACCATGCGCCATGTGTGCATCCGCCCTGATACAGGCGCGCGTTGCCCGCGTCATCTTCGGTGCGGACGAACCCAAAACCGGTGCGGCTGGCAGCATAATCGATTTATTTGCCGCCCACGGCATCAACAAACACACCGCCGTAACAGGCGGCATACTGGAAAAAGAATGCCGCACCCTGCTACAGCAGTTTTTCCGCGAAAAACGCCGATTTCAGCCCTAACTCCCTATCACAAATACAAAAAAACAAATTTCAGACGGCCGCGCAACACAGGCCGTCTGAAACAAAAATAAAATAAAACTATACTTTTTCTTAATTTATGCGATAATAGCTAAACAAATTCTTAGCTACTTTGATAACATTCCTTACGAGAACAACACCATGTCAGACGAAAAAAGCAAAGCCCTAGCCGCCGCCCTTGCCCAAATCGAAAAAAACTTCGGCAAAGGCTCCATCATGAAAATGGACGGCAGCCAGCAAGAAGAAAACCTTGACGTCATCTCTACCGGCTCGCTCGGCGTGGACCTGGCACTCGGCGTCGGCGGTCTGCCGCGCGGCCGTGTCGTAGAAATCTTCGGCCCCGAATCCTCCGGTAAAACCACGCTCTGTCTCGAAGCCATCGCCCAATGCCAAAAAAACGGCGGTATCTGCGCCTTTATCGACGCCGAACACGCCTTCGACCCGATTTACGCCCGCAAACTCGGCGTTAAAGTAGAAGAACTCTACCTCTCCCAACCCGACACCGGCGAACAGGCTTTGGAAATCTGCGACACGCTGGTACGTTCCGGCGGTGTGGACATGGTTGTTGTCGACTCCGTAGCCGCCCTCGTGCCCAAAGCCGAAATCGAAGGCGAAATGGGCGACAGCCACGTCGGCCTGCAAGCCCGCCTGATGAGCCAAGCCTTGCGCAAACTGACCGGCCACATCAAACGCACCAACACACTGGTCGTCTTCATCAACCAAATCCGCATGAAAATCGGCGTGATGTTCGGCAGCCCCGAAACCACCACCGGCGGTAACGCCCTCAAATTCTACGCCTCCGTCCGCCTCGACATCCGCCGCACAGGACAAATCAAAAAAGGCGACGACGTTATCGGCAACGAAACCAAAGTCAAAGTCATCAAAAACAAAGTTGCGCCTCCGTTCCGCCAAGCAGAATTCGATATCCTGTACGGCGAAGGCGTAAGCTGGGAAGGCGAACTGATCGACCTCGGCGTCAAATACGACATCGTTGAAAAATCAGGCGCATGGTACAGCTACAACGGCACCAAAATCGGACAAGGGAAAGACAACGTCCGCGTATGGTTGAAAGAAAACCCCGAAATCGCCAACGAAATCGACGCCAAAATCCGCGCTGCCGTGGGCATCAACGTTGATATTACCGAAGGCAAACTGGACGACACCGACGGCGAACGTCCGGAAGAATAAACCTCTGCCTGACTTCCAATAAAAATTATGAAAGGTCGTCTGAAAACGAATATAGCGTGTTCCGCTAAAAAGTTTTCAGACGGCCTTTCCGCACTCAACAGAAACATAGCCTTAAAAATAATAGAAATGCCTACATCGTCATCCCTATAAAGATAGGAATCTAGAAATTACGGCAATTTTTAAATGTTACCGAAGAAATACCTAGGTCTGAATTCCCGCCATAGCCTGCCCTCGCGCAGGCACAGGAGAAAATGACGACTTCCGAGTTAATCTTCTGTATTTTAAAAAATTTCAGAAATCCTACTCCCTGTAACTTTTAATCTCCCTACACCTTCACCCTACACCCCGATTTCGCGCTTTCATATACTTTTTCCAGCAACCACAGCACCTCCGCCACTTGACGCGGTTGTACCGCTGCGGGAGATTTGCCTTGCAGCGCGTCATAAAGGTTTTCATAAAACGCCGCATAATTTCCGCTGACGCTTTCAATTTTCTTGCGGACGACCACCCCGTCGATTTCGGTATGCAGGATGCCCCATTCGTCTTCCGGTTCACGGTTCCACACTCCGACGGGTTGCGCGCCGCCGAGCAACAGGGCTTCTTGGTTGTCGGCGTTTTGTTTGACGTATGAACCGCGTTTGCCGTGCAAGGTCATGAACGGCAAAGGTTCGCGGGCATATTTGCTTGCGGTCAGGGCGACTTTTTTGCCGTCGGCGTAATAAAGTGCGATATAGAAATTGTCGTCGCTGGCCGCTCCTTCATGTTGATAACGCACGTCGGCATAAAGCTCATCGGGCATCCCGAAAATATCGACCGCCATATCCATGAGGTGCGAACCCAAATCGTACACCAGCCCCACGCCCGCCTCGCCGGTTTCCTTCCAGCGTTTTTTGTTCAAGGCAGCCGCATAACGCTCGAAACGAAACTCCGCATCCACAATTTCGCCCAAAAGGTCGTCTGAAAGCAACTTTTTGGCGGTCAACGGCGCGCTGTCCCAGCGGCGGTTTTGGTAAACGGTCAGCAATACGCCCTGCCGCTCGGCAAGTTCCGCCAATTCACGAGCTTGCGCCGCCGTGGCGCACAACGGTTTTTCCACCACCACATTTTTACCCGCACGCAAAGCCTGAGCGGCAAAATCGAAATGCGTCTGGTTTGGCGTGGTCACAACCACCAAATCGACATCGTCGGTAAGCAACTCCTCAAACGAACGCACGGTCTGCGCCTGCGGCAGGACTTCCTGCGCCCTATTGCCGCTGCGTTCAAACACGCGCACGACTTCAAACCGCGCATCCGCACGCCAAAACGGCAGATGGAACACCTGCGCCGACATGCCGAACCCTGCCAATCCGATTTTGATTTTCTGCATAGCCAAACTCCTTTTCAGACGGCCTCAAATTGCCGTATATCCGTTATAATACCGCATTTATTTCACACAGGCCGTCTGAAAACAAAGTTGAAACGGCCGCCGCCGTTTAAGGAAAACCATGAGAAAACCGCAACGCGGCTATGCCCGCCAAGACCGTGTCAAAGAACAAATCATGCGCGAACTGGCCGAGCTGGTCCGCACCGGCCTGAAAGACCCGCGCGCAGGCTTCATCACCATCAACGAAGTCGAAGTTACCCGCGATTACAGCCACGCCACCGTGTTCTACACCGTCCTCGACGACAGTACCCGCGACATCACCGAAGAAGCCTTGGAACACGCCAAAGGCCATTTGCGCAGCGAATTGGCCAAACGCATCAAACTCTTCAAAACGCCCGAACTGCACTTCAAATACGACGAATCGCTCGAACGCGGCATGAGCATCTCCAGCCTCATCGACCAAGTAGCGGCGGAAAAGCCGGTGGAAGATTAAAAATAAAGCTCGTCTGAACACCCGGTATTAAAACCGAAGATCTGTTTCAGACGGCCTCCTTGCTCTGCTTTCGGATATATCCATGACCTTTCCCGAATTTCTATTGTCTTTAGTCTTTTTCTCCTATTGTGCCTGCTACGCTTTCAGTTTGCGCAAAGGAAAAACCGTCTTTAATACCGCATCGGGCAACGAAATCCACATAGGTAAAAACGGGCATTACTCGGTTTGGCATGATGGAGACGGACAAATCCCCTTCCGCATCACCGACCTAAACGGGCGGAAAGCACCTCTCTCCAAACCGCTGTTTCATGCCAGTTTCCGCCGTACCGGCGGCCGCATCACGCTTTTAAAGCAAGGCCGTCTGAAAAAAGGCAGCTACACAGTAGAAACACCAAATCAGCACAGCCACATCATCCTCAGAAAAACAATATCGGAAACGCCGATCATCCTACTCGGCACTTCCATCTTATCCCTTTCCTTCCTCCTTCACTGACATGACCGTCAAACCCGCCAAACGCCCCGTCAACGGCGTCCTCCTGCTCGACAAGCCAGAAGGACTTTCCAGCAACACCGCCCTGCAAAAAGCCCGCCGTCTCTACAACGCCGAGAAAGCGGGGCATACCGGCGTGCTCGACCCTTTGGCAACCGGACTTTTGCCCGTCTGCTTCGGCGAAGCGACCAAGTTCGCCCAATACCTGCTGGATGCCGACAAAGCCTACACCGCCACCCTGAAACTCGGCGAAGCCAGCAGCACGGGCGACGCCGAAGGCGAAATCATCGCCACTGCCCGCGCCGATATTTCCTTAGCCGAATTTCAGACGGCCTGCCAAGCCCTGACAGGCAACATCCGCCAAGTGCCGCCGATGTTTTCCGCCCTCAAACACGAAGGCAAACCGCTGTACGAATACGCCCGCAAAGGCATCGTCATCGAACGCAAACCGCGCGACATCACCATTTACGCCATCGATATTACCGAGTTTGAAGCGCCCAAAGCCGTCATCGACGTACGTTGCAGCAAAGGCACCTACATCCGTACCCTCAGCGAAGACATCGCCAAACACATCGGCACATTCGCCCACCTGACCGCCCTGCGCCGCACCGAAACCGCCGGTTTCACCATCCGCGAAAGCCGCACGCTCGAAGCCTTGGCAGAATTAAACGAAACCGAACGCGACGCCCTGCTCCTGCCCTGCGACGTTTTAGTGCGGCACTTCCCCAAAATCGAACTAAACGACCGCGCCGTAGCCATGCTCAAATGCGGCCAGCGCCCGCAGTTTACCGAAAACATCTCCGCCGACCAGCCCATCCGCGTTTACGACAGAAGCGGAACATTTATCGGCTTGGTTGAATACCAAACAGAAATCGGCCGCCTCAAAGCCCTGCGGCTGATGAATACGGACAACGGCAAACGGTTGCAATAAACCTTATCCGAAGTATTCAAAAAGGCCGTCTGAAAACCTGATTACGGGTTTTCAGACGGCCTCTTGATTTTATGCCGCCCTTTATCAGTGCATCATGGGGCGCGCCAGACTGCTGTTGCCGATTTTGGCTGAGTTGACTTTCTGTTCCGCTGCTTTGACCGCGTTTTCCAAATTCTGTACGCGGTCCAGATAACGGGCGTAGTTGCGCTCGTTGCCGTAGCGTACTTTCTTGCCATCCTCCAAGTTTTTCTGCGCCTGTTCCAATTCGTTTTGCGCCGCCTGCAATGCAGCGGAATCGGCAGCAGGCGGAGGGGGGGCATTATCGGCTGCCGTTTGGGGCTGCTGCGGCGCGGAATAAACCGGCGCAGACGTGTAAACCGACGCCCTGCCCAAATTGCTGGCTTTGCAGTTTTTACCTTTGTCCTGCGTATAAATCTTATGACCCGAGCCGTCGGTGCATTCATAAATCGGCGCGGCGGTGGCAAAAAGCGGCAGGGTTGCAAGCAAAGCGGTCAATATTTTGATTGTATTCATGTTCTTTCTCTCGGATTTAAAGCCATTTCCACCAAACAAACAGCAGCACGGCGATCATCAGCAGGTTGGAAACGACTATCACCTTCCACTGCCTGCGGCGGCGGACTGGCGTGACGGCGCGTGTGCGGCGGACATAAAAAAACGGGCTGAGCAGCATGGATGCGGCGCAAACCAAAACAACAACGGCATAGTAGATTTTTTCGGGTTCCATGCTCTCCCGTCCTCCTGTGCATACCGCTACCGCGCCGGTTTCGGGCCGCCGCAGCGGCTTTCGCGCCGGAAATATGTTACAATTGCGCGCTTATAATACTCTATTTATAAAGGTTTTACGAATAATGATTTCTACCAACGGCATTACCATGCAGTTCGGCGCGAAGCCGCTGTTTGAAAACGTATCCGTCAAATTCGGCGAAGGCAACCGCTACGGCTTGATCGGCGCGAACGGTTCGGGCAAATCCACCTTCATGAAAATCCTCGGCGGCGATTTGGAACAAACTGCGGGCGAAGTCGCGATTGAAAACGGCGTACGCTTGGGTAAGCTGCGCCAAGACCAGTTTGCCTACGAAGACATGCGCGTGCTGGACGTGGTGATGATGGGGCACACCGAAATGTGGGCGGCGATGACCGAACGCGACGCGATTTACGCCAACCTTGAAGCCACCGAAGACGACTACATGAAAGCCGCCGAACTGGAAGCCAAGTTCGCTGAATACGACGGCTACACCGCCGAAGCGCGCGCCGCCGAGCTGTTGAGCGGCGTAGGTATTTCTGAAGATTTGCACAATGCGACCATGGCGGAAGTCGCCCCGGGCTTCAAGCTGCGCGTATTGCTGGCGCAAGCCCTGTTCTCCAAACCTGATGTTCTCTTGCTTGACGAGCCGACCAATAACTTGGACATCAACACCATCCGCTGGCTGGAGGGTGTGTTGAACCAATACGATTCCACCATGATCATCATCTCGCACGACCGTCACTTTTTGAACGAAGTCTGCACGCACATGGCGGATTTGGACTACAACACCATCACCATCTACCCGGGCAACTACGACGACTACATGCTCGCTTCCGCCCAATCGCGCGAACGCGCCCTGAAAGACAACGCCAAGGCAAAAGAGAAACTGCAAGAGCTGCAAGAGTTCGTCGCCCGCTTCTCCGCCAACAAATCCAAAGCCCGCCAGGCAACCAGCCGTCTGAAACAGGCAGACAAAATCAAAGCCGAGATGGTCGAAGTCAAACCTTCCACCCGCCAAAACCCGTATATCCGCTTTGAAGCCGATGAAAAAGCCAAGCTGCACCGTCAGGCGGTGGAAGTTGAAAACCTCGCCAAACGCTTTGAAACCCAGTTGTTCAAAAACCTGAGCTTCATCCTCGAAGCCGGCCAGCGCCTCGCCATCATCGGCCCCAACGGCGCGGGTAAATCCACCCTGCTGAAACTCCTTGCCGGCGCGTTCAAGCCCGAATACGCCGAAGGCATCGCCCCCGATGCAGGCACCATCAAATGGGCGGAAAAAGCCAACGTCGGCTATTATCCGCAAGACCATGAAAACGACTTCGATGTCGATATGAACCTGAGCGAATGGATGCGCCAATGGGGACAGGAAGGCGACGACGAACAAGTCATCCGCGGCACTTTGGGGCGTTTGCTCTTCGGCAGCAACGACGTGGTGAAAAAAGTGCAGGTTCTCTCCGGCGGCGAAAAAGGCCGTATGCTCTACGGCAAACTCCTGTTGCTGAAACCCAATGTGCTGATTATGGACGAACCGACCAACCACATGGACATGGAAAGCATCGAATCGCTGAACATGGCACTGGAGAAATACAACGGCACGCTGATTTTCGTGTCGCACGACCGCCAATTCGTTTCCTCGCTCGCCACCCAAATTATCGAGCTGGACGGCAAGGGCGGCTACGAACACTATCTGGGCGATTACGAAAGCTATCTGGAGAAAAAAGGCTTGGCTTAATGCGTCGGGCTGGCTTGATTGGAATGGAAAGGCCGTCTGAAATTTTGGTTTCAGACGGCCTTTTCATATCACATTATCCGATGAGCGGCCTAACGCCCCTTCACATCGATAATCCATACTTCCGACTGCGAACCGAGGCGTAGCGGAATACCCCAGAAACCGTAGCCGGAGGTAACGAAAAAATGTCCTTTGCCAAACTGCCGGTAGCCGTAGTGCAGGCGGTAGAGTGCGCGGACGATAAGGTTGGCAGGGGCGACTTGTCCGTTGTGGACGTGGCCGGATACCTGGATGTCTACCGGCAGGTGCCGGTGGATGTCGATTTCCGTCGGGCGGTGGTCAAGCAGCAACACAGGCAGATTGGTGTTTTTACCGTTAAGCAGTTGCGCCGTACTCGGACGGGACGAGTCCAAATCATCGTTGCGGCCGACAATGAGCAGATTATCCGTTTCTACGGCCTCATTGGTCAGCACCCGGATGCCTGCCTTGGTTACTTCTTCATAGATTTCCTTTTGGTCGCCGAAAAGGTCGTGATTGCCCAAAGTGGCGTATACCCCCAGCGGCGCCCTGAGTTTCGCCAAATGCGGCTGCATGTTTTCTTTACGGTAGGCTTCGACGTTGTCGTCCATCAAATCGCCCGGCAGCAGGATGATGTCAGCTTTTTCCTGCCGCATGATTTCGGCAAGCCGGTCGAGGCTGCGGCCGCCGAACAGAATACCCAGATGCATGTCGCTGGCCATACCGATACGCAGCGGTTTGTCGAGTTTCTTATCAATGGTTACGGTCTGACGGTGCACCACAGGCGTGTAGGCATTGTAAACGCCGAGGCCGAGCAGCCCCGCGACAAACAACGGAGCAAACAGCCGCAGGCTGCGCGATAAGTGCAGTTGCGGCAGGACTTTGCGCAGCAGCAGATACAGCAGGAAGGTCGCCAGCGCCGCATACATGACGAACAGCATAATCACCATCCAGAACGCCATGATGCGGAACACAAAATGCCCCAGTTGCAGCAGCAGACCGGCCAGCAGCCCGTCGGTAACGAAAAAAGCGGCCGCCATCAGCCAGCGGCGGCCTTTGCCGCCGATAATGGGGGCAAACAGCCATTGCAACGACCGCCCCAATCCGAAAGTGAACACCTGAAGCAAGGCGACTACGGCAATAAAAACACCAATATTCATAAAATAACTCTATCAAAACGGTAAAAAGCAGTTTTTCAGACGGCCTGTCTTTACTTAAAAAACAGAAACAGGCCGTCTGAAACCGCTTATCCGATTTTTTTAAACACCAAATCCCACACGCCGTGCCCCAAACGTTTGCCCCGCGCTTCAAACTTGGTTTCCGGACGGTAATCGGGCGTGGGCGCATAACCGTCGGCCGTATTTTGCAACTCGGCAAAACCGCCCAACACTTCCAGCATTTGTGCGGCGTATTCCTCCCAGTCGGTCGCCATATGGATATAGCCGCCGGATTTCAGTTTGGGCAGTAGTTTTGCCACGAACGGCGCCTGTACCAAGCGTCGTTTGTTATGACGCTTCTTGTGCCACGGATCGGGGAAAAAAATGTGGATGCCGTCAAGCGAAGCGTCCGCCAGCATGTCCTCCACCACTTCCACCGCATCATGCCGCATAACGCGGATGTTGCCGAGTTGCCCATCCTCAATCAATTTGAGCAGGTTGCCGACGCCCGGCCCGTGCACGTCGACGGCCAGAAAATCGGTATCCGGCAGGCGTTTGGCGATTTCGGCGGTGGCCGTACCCATGCCGAAACCGATTTCCAATACTTTGGGATTGCTGCGGCCGAAACAGGCGTTCAAATCAACCGTCTGCCGGCAATAATCAATGCCGAACCGCGGCCACAGTGTATCAATCGCGCGCTGTTGCGCCGCCGTCATATGCCCCTGCCGCAGGACAAAACTGCGGATGGAGCGTTTGTGTTCTTCGGGAACAGGATTTTTTTCGTCGTGTTGTTGTTCGATCATGTTGTAAGCCAATCGTCGGAATAGAAAGGCCGTCTGAAAACTTCCAAACGGCGCAGGATGAGGCGATTATATCATTTCACGGCGTTTCAGACGGCCTGAACGGGCCGCCGTTTTCCGTTTTGCCGGCATCATTCGCCGACGGTTTTGCGAATCAGCGTTTCGGCATTGGCCAGCGTGTTCTCCACTTCCCCATATCCGATTCGGCTGCCGCGAATCAATTGGCGGGTGTCGTTGAACACGGCTTTGACTTCTCCGCCGGTTTCCGTAACCAAAACCTTCAGCGGAAGCTGCAACGCAAATTCAGGGTCTTTAACCATCAGCGGCGTACCCGCTTTCGGCGTGCCGAATACGATAACCTTTGCCGGCTGCATCGACAACCCGCTCTGTTTGGCCGCGGCCTGATGGTCGATAACGGCAAACACGGTCATGCCCTTGGCCTTGACGGCGTGTTCCAGACGGGAAACCGTTTCATCGAAACTGTATTTGCTGACGACGGATTGCGTGTATGGCATATCTTGCCCCTTATTGGCGGATGGTTCGGACGCGGTTTGCGGCACATGGGCACACCCCGCCAAAACGGCCGCCGCGAAAAGCGGCAGCAGGATTCTCGGCATCTTCATCTGTATTCCTCCGAAATTGTATCGGGTTTCTGACAAACAGGCCGTCTGAACTTTTCAGACGGCCTGAACACATCATTTCAACCCTTTTTGCAGCAGGTCTTGATAACCGCCGTGGTTGGTTACGTTGGTATAGCCCATTTTTTTCAGCTCCTGCAAGGCTGCTTCGGAACGTCGGCCGCTGCGGCAGTAAAGGTTCACCGGCGCGCTTTTATCGGGGCTGACGCTGCCGATACGCGCCCCTATTTGGTCGACGGGGATATTGACCGCATCTTTCAGATGGCCTTCCTTAAATTCTTCGGGTGTGCGCACGTCGATCCATATGCCTTTGGCTTTTGCGGGCTGTGCGGCGGTTTTTTCGGCAGGTTTCGCCGTGGCGGCCTGTGCGGCGACAGGAACGGCAAAAGCGGCGGCAAGACACACAACGGTCAGTAGTTTTCTCATTACGGTTTCTCCAATCGGTTGAAAATCCAAAGTTCAATCTAAACGGTTTATCTGCAAAATGCAATCTTCCGACTGAGACCGTCTGAAACGAACATTGTTTTCAGACGGTCTCTCTTACCATTAAACCGCTTAACGCTGCGCGTCAACCGCTTCCAAAGCACGCAGGGCATAAGTGTAAGCGGCGCCTGCGTTCAAGGAAATGGCGGTCGCCAGCGCGCCGGCGATTTCGCTTTCAGTCGCGCCCGCTTTGGCGGCTGCGGCGGCGTGTACGCTGATGCAGCTTTCGCAACGGGTGGTGATGGCGACGGCGATGGCAATCAGTTCGCGGGTTTTCGCATCCAATGCTTCGGCTGCGGCGGCTTGTTCCAGCGCGCCGTAGGCTTGCAGCATTTTCGGGTGGTTTTTACCCAGCTCGCCGAATGATTTTTTAACGTGTGCGGTGTGTTCGGGCCAATTTTGGAACATTTTGATTTCCTTTCCAATGTGTTTGCAAATGAAGGATGTTGCACTTTTTTACATCCGATGAATGGCATTATTGCAATAATCTGACTATTATAATCGTCAAATCATCTCATTCACTTGCAAAAAATACTTATGGACACTTTAGACAAACTCATCGAACTGGCGCAAATCACCGGCAGCGTGGACATACAGTGCCTGTTCCGCGACAAATGGTACGCCCCGCACGGACGCAGGCGCGCGCACGGCATCGCGCACCTCGTCGTCGCCGGAGAAAGCTACATCAAAATCGAAGGCGAACCCGAAGCGCGTCTCTTGCAAACCGGCGACCTTATCTTTTTCCCGCGCAGCGCGGAACACATCATCAGCAGCGAAACGGACTGCAACAACTGCGGCGATACACCGCATATCGGCAACGGCGGCGCATTCACGGTCGCTTCTTCCGGCAGTAGCGGCGAAAAAAGCCTCGATTTGTTCTGCGCCCGCTTCGAATACGACGAACACGCCGACATCATGCACGACCTGCCCGAAACCGTCCTTATCAAGATGGACCATCCGTCGCTGCAATGCCTCATTTCCATGTTGCAATACGAAAGCGCACACACGCTTTCCGGCTCGCGCGCCATCGTCAACGCCCTCTCCTCCGTCCTCCTCGTCCTCATCGTCCGCGCCCATCTCGAACAAGGCGGAGAAGCACCTTTGGGCGGCATACTCAACGGCCTGCGCGACAAACGCCTGCGCCAACTCATCCAAACCGTCGTCAGCCGCCCTGAAGACGAATGGAACATCGAAAAAATGACCGCCATTGCCAACCTCTCCCGCGCCCAACTGATGCGCCTGTTCAAACAGCAAACCGGCATCAGCCCCCACGCCTTCGTCAACCTCATCCGCCTGCGCCAAGCCGCCGTATTGCTGCGGCAAACTGCCGATTCCGTCTTGTCTGTCGCGCTGAACGTCGGCTTCCAATCCGAAACCCACTTTGGCAAAGCGTTTAAAAAACAATACGGGATTTCGCCGGGGCAGTATCGGAAAAATGTGGAAACCGATGAAATCGCTATCGAACCATCCGATGGTATTTGAATTGAGTGAGACAAAAAGGTCGTCTGAAAACCTTAAATCTAAGTTTCAAACTACCTTTCATTCTGACAGCAAAGCCTGCCGTAGGTCGGATTCTTGAATCCGGCATCTCCATCTGCAATAACGCGTAAAGGAAGCAGGAGCATTAAATATTCGTCGGATACAGGTATCCGAACTACTGTCATGACGCTGCAACTGATTTTATTCTGCAACAGAAAGACTAAAGGTCGTCTGAAAACCTTGAATCAGGTTTTCAGACGACCTTTCATTCCGGCTCATTGATTAAGTCAATCTATCAAGCCTGTTTCAACTTCGCATCGGCATCGCGCAACGCGGTGCGCAGACCTTCCTCGATAACGGGATGGTAGAACGGCATATCCAGCATTTGCTCAACGGTCATCTTCATTTGATGCGCCCACGCCAACAGGTGCGCCAAATGTTCGGCGGCCGGGCCTAAGATTTCCGCGCCGATGAAGCGGCCGGTGGCTTTTTCGGCATACAGGCGCATATGGCCTTTGTTTACCAGCATCACGCGGCTGCGGCCTTGGTTTTTGAACGATACTTCACCGATGACAAATTCGTCGGGTTGGTATTGCGCGGCAACCTGCGCGTATTTCAAACCGACAAAGCCGATTTGAGGATTGGTGAACACCACGCCGATGGTGCTGCGGCGCAAACCCCCGCCGATATTCGGGTAGCGGCCCGCGTTGTCGCCGGCAATCTTGCCTTGGTCGGCAGCTTCGTGCAGCAGGGGCAGTTGGTTGGACGCATCGCCCGCGATGAAGATATGCGGAATGCTGGTCTGCATGGTCAGCGGATCAGCAACGGGTACGCCGCGCGCGTCTTTTTCGATATTGATGTTTTCCAAACCGATATTGTCAACGTTCGGACGGCGACCTACGGCTGCCAGCATATATTCGGCAACAAATACGCCTTTTTCGCCGTCTTGCTCCCAATGGACTTCTACATTGCCGTCTGCGTCGAGTTTGACCTCGGTTTTAACATCCAAATGCAGTTTCAATTCTTCGCCGAACACGGCTTTTGCCTCGTCTGAAACGACGGGGTCGGAAATACCGCCGATGATGCCGCCCAAGCCGAAAATTTCAACTTTCACGCCCAAACGGTGCAAGGCTTGACCCAGTTCCAAACCGATAACGCCCGGCCCGAACACGGCAACGCTCTTAGGCAGCGTATCCCATGAGAAAACGTCGTCATTGATAATCAAACGGTCGCCCAAAGACTGCCACTGCGGCAGGATGACGGGACGCGAACCGGTAGCAATCACGAAACTTTTTGCCGTGATTTGGATATGGTCGTCGATTTGGACGGTATTCTCGTCGATAAATTTAGCCGAACCCATAATGCGCTTGTCGGCAGGCCATTCTTCCACATCGGCAACGACAAAGCCGACAAAACGGTCGCGTTCTGATTTGACGCGCTGCATGACTTCTTCGCCGTTGACGACGATGCTGTTTTTGTCCAAATGCACGCCGAACGGGTCGGTATGCAGTGCATGATGGCGCGCTTCTGCGGCGGCAATCAAGAGTTTGGAAGGCATACAGCCCACGCGCGCGCAGGTCGTGCCGAACACGTTGTTTTCAATCAGGTAAACATTATCCGAATGTAAACGGGCATTGCGAAACGCGCCCATGCCGGCAGTACCGCCGCCGATTACGACGACATCTGCTTGAATTTTTTTCATAATCTTTGTCCTTCATTAGTTGAACGTCCGAAGCGGTATCAGCGTGAAGCGTATGCAAGTTTTCAGACGACCTTTTGATAAGCTATCGATAATATAAAATCAATAGCCATTTTAAAAATCTCGATTTAAAACAATAATCTCAAATTCTACTTGTAAATATAGAGCTATTCAGAACGACCGTGTAGCGTATCGTCTGAATAACTCTATTTTTCTGTTCAGACGGCTTTGTTTAAACCGTCTCAAGCATCAGCAATTAGTTTTTAGCCAAGTAAGCTTCCAAATCTTCGCTGCCGCCGATGTATTTGCCGCCGATGAAGACTTGAGGAGCAGTCATCTTGCCGGTAATGGCGCGAACGGAAGTAACGGTCGCATCTTTGCCCAATACGATTTCTTCGTAAGACAGACCTTTGTCTTGCAAAGCTTTTTTAGCTTTAGCGCAGAATTGGCAGCCGGGTTTGGTGAAGATGGCAACAGACTCTTGAGCTTTCCAGTCAGGAGCGATGAATTTCAACATAGTGTCAGCGTCAGACACTTTGAAAGGATCGCCCGGCTCTTCGGGCTCGATGAACATTTTTTCAATCACACCGTCGTTAACCAACATGGAGTAACGCCAAGAGCGTTTGCCGAAGCCCAAGTCTTCTTTGCCGACCAGCATACCCATGCCTTCGGTAAATTCGCCGTTGCCATCAGGAATCATGTAGATGTTGTCAGATTCTTCTTCGGCAGCCCAAGCGTTCATCACGAAAGTATCGTTTACAGATACGCAGTAAATTGCGTCAACGCCGTTTTCTTTGAACGCGCCGAACAATTCGTTGTAACGTGGCAGGTGGGAAGAAGAACAAGTCGGAGTAAATGCGCCGGGCAGAGAGAATACGACTACTTTTTTGCCTTTGAACAAGTCATCAGTAGAAACATCTTTCCAAGTGTCGCCCACGCGGGTACGGAATACGACGGAAGGTACTTTTTGACCGGTACGATCTTGCAAAGCCATTTTGAAGCTCCTTATCTGTGTTTTGTTTGTAAGAGTGTTGAAAATCAATGCAGAGATTTTAACCTCTGCCGGTCGATTTGTATAATTTATAGTTCAAATAATATTAATTACAGAAAACTATCAATACCCAATCAAACGCTTCAAAACAGATAGGGCCGTCTGAAAATAAAACAAGACCTGTCCGTTAAATATCAAATATCCTCCGCCACTTTTTTGCGGACAAAAGCTTCGGCAACATCTTTCAGCCCGTATCGGTCTTTATCGGGAAATTCGGCCGTTTTGAACAACGGTGCAAAATCCAAAGTAATACGGATTTTTTTCATGGAGACAATACGCCACAACGATGTCGGCAAACTGACATCGGCATATGAAGGTATCGGCGAACGCCGTCCATCGCCGTCATAGTAACGCAGTGCCAATACTTGGATAGGCGCATCCGCGTCCATCGCCGATTGAAACAGCGCCGCCTTAAACGGCAGCACGTCCAGTCCCGACGAAGTACGTGCCTCAGGAAAAAAACTGACGTTCTGTCCCGCTTTCAAAGCCTCACAAATCGCCTGATTGATTGGCTCAATATCACGTCGGGAATTGCGGTTGATGAAAACCGTACCTGCATTTTTACCCATCCTCCCCAAAACCGGCCAACTGCCGATTTCCTGTTTGGCAATAAAACTGCACGGGTAAACTGAACTAATAGCAAAAATATCCAGCCATGACACATGATTTGCCACCACGAGTGTACCGCGGGAATCTCCATGTTCAGGCTGTATTCCCGCCTCCAATTCTATATCCAATGCTTCCAATGCTCCCTTTCCCAGTTTAACCAGTACACGGTTACGTTCCTCGGAATTGGAACCGTTCAGAGAATTCAGGTCGCGGCCCGTCCGCCACAACCAACAGGCCAAACGGCCCAAGCGACGGAAACGGGTGGCAATAGTGGCTTTTTGTTGAGACATATTATATTTTGGTTTTCTATAAAGAATTTAAATCTAGATGTAGGCTTTGCCGATTTTCAGACGGCCTCATTTTTGACAATGACTGCAATAAAACGTCCCGCGCTGGCCAAGCACTTCCTTCAAAATCGGCCTACCGCATTTTACGCATGGTTTGTCCTGCCTGCCATAGACCGCGTATTCCTGCTGAAAATAACCGCTTTGACCGTCGCTATTGACGAAATCCCGCAATGTACTTCCCCCCGTCTCAATAGCCCGCTTCAATACGGTTTTAACAGTTTCAACCAGTGTGGTACATTCCTGTCTGCTAAGCGTATAAGCAGGTCTATGGGGAACAATACCCGCCTTAAAGAGACTTTCATTGGCATAAATATTCCCCACTCCGACCACAACAGCGTTATCCATCAGTACCAGTTTGACCGCCCGTTTCAACACTTTCATTTTCCGATACAAATAATCCGCATCAAATTCATCGGAGAGCGGTTCCGGACCAAGTTTCGCCAGTAACGGATGATACTCGGCTATACCTTCAAACCATAAAAACGCACCAAATTTACGCGGGTCATGATAACGCAATACCGTACCGTCTGAGAACTCAATATCAATATGGTCATGCTTATCAGGTTCCCCAATACGGTCATCTCCCATCGTGAAAACCCGCAGACTGCCCGACATGCCCAAATGAATCAGCAACACACCGGTTTGGAAACGAATAATCAAATATTTGGCCCTACGCGAGCATTCTTCGACAAGCAATCCCTGCAAAATCTGCGGCAAATCCGGATTCACCGGCCAGCGCAGTTTGGATTGGCGCAGTATGACGCCGCTAACAGCCTTACCGGTGATATGCGGACCAACACCGCGTAAAGTCGTTTCTACTTCGGGTAACTCAGGCATAACGTTTGTACTTCGATTTATATTTTTGAAACAACACAAGTATAACCTTGGATCTCGTATTCATTCTAAATATAACACTTCTGTCATCACTCATGAATTAGACCAGTTTCCTACCAACCCAGCCTTCCACGCTTCCCAGCATTTCAGGCAGTTTCGCAGCATCCGTACCCCCTGCCTGTGCCAAATCCGGTCTTCCGCCGCCTTTGCCGCCGACTTGTTCGGCGGAGAATTTGACCAAATCGCCGGCTTTCACTTTGTTTGTCAGCGGTTTGGATACGCCGGCACACAGGGATACTTTGCCGTCGTTTACTGCCGCCAAAAGAATCACGGCGTTGTCGGATTTGCCAGTTAAATCGGTAACGATTTCGCGCAGGGCGGCTGCGTCGGCTTCGATTTGGGCGGCGACGAGTTTGGCTGCGCCCAAGTCTTTTGCGTTGTCCAAGAGTTTGGCACCTGCGTGGACGGCGAGTTCGGCTTTGGCTTTTGCCAACTCTTTTTCCAAGGCTTTGGCGTTTGCGGCGTTGGCTTGGATTTTGGCGAGTACGTCTTTTTCGGTTTGGGCTTTGACTCCGGAGATGATATTTTTCATCAGGCTTTCTTGGTTTTGCGCCCATGCGAGTGCGGCAAGGCCGGTGATGGCTTCTACGCGGCGGATGCCTGCGGCGATGCCGCCTTCGCTGATGATTTTGAAGAAGCCGATGTCGCCGGTGCGGGCGACGTGGGTGCCGCCGCACAGTTCGGTGGAGTAGTCGCCCATGGTGATGACGCGGACGAAGTCGCCGTATTTTTCGCCGAAGAGCATAACTGCGCCTGATTTTTGCGCGTCTTCAATGGACATGGTTTCGACTTTGACGGGCACGTTGGCGATAATCGCGGCGTTGACGCGGCGTTCGACTTCGGCGATTTCTTCCGCGCTGATGCCTTGCGGATGGGAGATGTCGAAGCGGGTCAGCTCGGCGTTTTGCAGGCTGCCTTTTTGTTCGACGTGTGTGCCCAAAACATCGCGCAGGGCTTTGTGCATCAGGTGGGTAACGCTGTGGTTGCGCATGATGCTGTCGCGGATATCGTTGTCGATTTCGGCGGACACGGCATCGCCCACTTTCAGGCTACCTGAAACGACTGCGCCGAATTGTCCGTGTACGGCGGCTTTGATTTTCTGCGTGTCTTCGACGCGGAAGCGGTTTTCGCCTGCGAAGATAAAGCCTACGTCGCCGACTTGGCCACCGCTTTCGGCGTAGAACGGGGTTTGTTCCAGAACGACCACGCCGGCTTCGCCTGCTTGGAGTTCGTCCACGGCTTCGCTGCCTTTGTATAAGGCGATGATTTTGGTGTCTTGGCTGCGTTTTTCGTAGCCGGTGAACTCGGTGTCCGCGCCTGTGTAGTCCAGTTGCGCGTTGGCTTTGAAGTTTTGCGCAGCGCGGGCACGGGCGCGTTGGGCTTCCATTTCACGGTTGAAGCCTTCTTCGTCTAAATCGATATTGCGTTCGCGGCAGATGTCGGCGGTCAAATCGTATGGGAAACCGTAGGTGTCGTAGAGTTTAAAGATGATTTCGCCGTCCAATTTGTTGCTGCCTTTGGTCAAGGCATTTTCCAGCAAAGCCATGCCGGTTTCCAAAGTTTGGGCGAAGCGGCTTTCTTCATTTTTCAGGGCTTCTTCGATTTGGGCTTGTTTTTCTTTCAACTCGGGATACGCGTCGCCCATCGCTTTGACCAAATCAGGCACGAGTTTGTAGAAAAACGCCTGTTTCTGACCGAGTTTGTAACCGTGGCGCACGGCGCGGCGGATGATGCGGCGCAGGACATAGCCGCGGCCTTCGTTGGACGGCATCACGCCGTCGGCAATCAGGAAGGAGCAGGAACGGATGTGGTCGGCAACGACTTTCAGGCTGGGCTCGTCCATGCTGAACGGCGCGCCGGTTTCGCGGGCAACGGCTTTGAGCAAGTCTTGGAACAGGTCGATTTCGTAGTTGCTGTGGACGTGTTGCATCACAGCCGCCATGCGCTCCAAGCCCATGCCGGTATCGACGGACGGTTTGGGCAGCGGATTCATATTGCCTTGCTCGTCGCGGTTGAACTGCATGAACACGCAGTTCCAAATTTCAATCCAGCGGTCGCCGTCTTCTTCGGGGCTGCCGGGAATGCCGCCCCAAATTTCTTCGCCGTGGTCGTAGAAAATTTCGGAGCATGGGCCGCAGGGGCCGGTGTCGCCCATCTGCCAGAAGTTGTCGGACGCGTATTTCGCGCCTTTGTTGTCGCCGATGCGGACGATGCGCTCGGCAGGCATACCGATTTCGTTCAGCCAGATGTTGTAGGCTTCGTCGTCTTCGGCATATACGGTCGCCAAGAGTTTTTCTTTGGGGATGTTCAGCCATTCGGGGGAAGTGAGGAATTCCCAAGCGAAGTGGATGGCGTCGCGTTTGAAGTAATCACCGAAGGAAAAGTTGCCCATCATTTCAAAAAAAGTGTGGTGGCGGGCGGTGTAGCCGACGTTTTCCAAGTCGTTGTGCTTGCCGCCTGCGCGTACGCATTTTTGCGCGGTGGTAGCGCGGCTGTATGGGCGTTTGTCGAAGCCGAGGAATACGTCTTTAAATTGGTTCATACCGGCGTTGGTAAACAGCAGCGTCGGGTCGTCGTGCGGCACGAGGCTGGAAGAGCGGACGATGGTGTGGCCTTTGGATTCGAAGAATTTTAGGAATTTTTGGCGTAGTTCTGAAGTTTTCATAGCGCATTCGATGTCAGGTTAAACGGCTTCAGACGGCCTTTCGGAGGTAGTTCGGGCCGTCTGAAAAATCTGCGTTATCTTACCGCAAAACGGTATTTCAGGCTATCAAAGCCACACGGCTTTCAGACGGCCTGCCATCGTTTCAAATCAATGGCTCGAAGGCCGTCTGAAAGCATATAACCAAACACCATAAGGTAAGCAACATCGATTCTTTCCGCTTTTTTTCAGACGGCCTTAAGATACTCCGCCAAGATAACGACAATACGGACATGCCATGAGCCATTACCCCATTTTTGCCGATCTGTGCAGCCGCCCCGTCCTGCTGGCGGGCGCGGGCCATATTGCCGAACGCAAAGCCGAGAGCCTGTTGCAGTCCGGAGCGGAGGTCCGTGTGGTGGCGGACGCGCTTAATCCTGCCTTCCAAACATGGCTGAACCAAGGGAAAATCACATGGCTCGGCACCGGATTCCATGATTCTTATCTGGATGATGTGTTTCTGGCCGTTGCCGCCACCGACGACCACAAACTCAACCGCCGCGTCTACGAAGCCGCCGAAGCGCGTGGGAAACTATGTAATACGGTGGACAACGCCGAACTCTGTTCGTTTATCGTTCCCGCCGTTATCGACCGGAGTCCGATAAAAATCGCCATCTCCAGCGGCGGCACGTCTCCGGTTTTGGCGCGCAAATGGCGGCAGATTATTGAAATGCTGGTTCCGCTGCACACCGGCAAAATGGCGCAAACCGCCGGCCGCTGGCGCAACCGCGTCAAAGCAGCCATTCACGGCACGGAACAGCGGCGGCGTTTTTGGGAAAATCTGTTCGACAGCCGCTTCAGTACACTGACCGCACAAGGCAGCCACAAAGAAGCCGAAGCGGAGCTGGCCGCCCAGTTGGCCGGCTATCAGCCGTCGCGGGGAGAAGTGACTTTGGTAGGCGCGGGGCCGGGAGATGCTGGATTGCTGACGATACATGCGTTACAAGCGATTCAGGCCGCAGACGTGGTTTTATACGATGCGCTGGTTTCAGACGAAATTATGGTGGCCGTACGCAAAGATGCCGAAAAAATCAGCGTCGGTAAACGGGTCGGCGCGCACCATGTCCAACAGGAAGAAACCAACCGCCTGCTGGTTCGTTACGCGCGGGAAGGCAGGCGCGTCGTACGGCTTAAAGGCGGCGATCCCTTTGTTTTCGGACGCGGCGGAGAAGAGGCGCAGGTATTGCGGCAGGCCAAAATCCCTTACCGCATCATACCAGGCGTAACCGCCGCACTGGGCGCGACAGCCTATGCGGGAATTCCGCTGACCCACCGAGATTGTGCTCAAAGCGCGTTGTTCGTTACCGGCCACAGCAGACACGACGGCAGCGAACCCGACTGGCACACGTTGGCTTTGAGCCGCCAGACGCTGGTCGTTTATATGGGAACGCTCAAAGCGGTTGAAATTACCGCCCAACTTATCCGCCACGGACGCAGCGAAAACACGCCGGTTGCCGTTATCTCCAACGGTACGCTACCCAATCAAACGGTACGGACAGGCCGTCTGAAAGATCTGCCTGATATAGCGGAAAAGGCCCCGCGTCCCGCATTGATGGTTATCGGCGAAGTTGCCGCCCTGCGGGACGAGTTGGCATGGTTCGGCGGTCATCAGGTTGAAACTACGGCGGAACTTGCCGAGGCCGTCTGAAAAAAGATAATAAAAAAGCTGCCCGAAATCATGGTTCGGACAGCTTTTTTATTTGTCAGTCAATTTCTTATTCGCATTTCAACTCTTTAGCGATATCGTCGAACGACTGGTTCGCACTCATACACTGGCGAACCTGCTCGTCCGCCGGCAGAGAAGAAAACGAGCGTACAATATTGCCGTATTCGGCTTTATGTTCAGCCAGCCGCTTCTTGTCTTTTTTAGCAAAACACGTAGCGCGACGATCCAAATACGCTTTGCAAGCCTCATGCAACGTGCCCGTACCTATCTGGGCAGCCGCCGGTTGCACGCCCGAATGGTTGCTTTCCTCATTCGGATTTTGGCTGTTGCCGCAGGCGGCCAATACCGCAGCCGTCGTCAAAGCGAAAAATAATTTGCTGGTCAGTTTCATAATCGTTCCTCGTTGGCAGAAAGGAAAAAATCCTGATAAAAAGCGGTTTGATTATACTAACGTGGAAACGCATGTGAAATCGAAATGCCGCATTTGAACAGGATTTTCCTCAAATACAGCAAATGCTAAGAAACAGACAAATCATGTTTGACTCTATCATCCCGCTTGTCATAGATACTATCCGGCCGAACGGTTTTGATTTTTCTGAATTTCCGAATATACGGAACATCAAAATAAAAAAATTTCCGCAACTTTGCGGAATTATGATTATTTGAAAACAGGATTTTAAAATTGGAAAAATTCAGAAAATATGTTTGGCTGGGGAGGAAGGATTCGAACCTTCGCATGCTGGAATCAAAATCCAGTGTCTTAACCGCTTGACGACTCCCCAAACAGGGTATTGAAAATTAAAATTGGCTGGGGAGGAAGGATTCGAACCTTCGCATGCTGGATTCAGAATCCAGAGTCTTAACCGCTTGACGACTCCCCAAGAATAGGGATTGCTGATTGGCTGGGGAGGAAGGATTCGAACCTTCGCATGCTGGAATCAAAATCCAGTGTCTTAACCGCTTGACGACTCCCCAACTGATCCAGCTACATATGAAGCAACGGGTGGATATCCAGCCCTTCGACACAATATGCCTCATATATCTCTGAAACTTGCCGATAAATATTTTCGGCCTTATCCAAACCATCACATGCAAGGAACACGCACGAACCGGAACCGGTCATCAATGCCTCTCCATACTTGGATAATTCCAAATAAGCATCCCGTACTTCGGGATATTCCTGAAAAACCACGGCTTGCATATCGTTTCTGAAAGGCCGCAGCATCTGGAAAGATGGGATTATGCTGGGTTCGGAATTTCGTGTCAAGTCCTTGTGGGAAAAAATTTTGGCGGTTGCCACATACACCGGCGGCCTGACAATAACGTACCATTGTTTCGGTATGTCTGTCTCCGTTAGCTGCTCGCCTATGCCCTTGGCAAAGGCATTGCGCCCGAAAATGAAAAACGGCACATCCGCACCGAGTTTCAACCCCAAATCAATTAGTTCCCGCCGGTTCAGACGACATTGCCACAGGCTGTTTAACGCGATGAGTACAGTTGCGGCATCCGAACTTCCGCCGCCCAACCCTCCGCCGGTCGGTATCCGTTTGTCCAGCCAGATATCCGCGCCTTTGCCGCAGCGGGTATACGTTTGCAAGGTCTTGGCCGCACGATAGGTCAAATCTTGTTCGGCGGAAATTCCTTCCACCGGCGTATGCAGCACGATTTGCGCGTCTTCGCGTGCGGCCAGATAAACCGTATCATACAGCCCCACCAAGCAAAAAATGCTTTCCAAATTATGGTAGCCGTCCTTGCGCCTGCCGGTAATGCGCAGGTCGAGATTCAGCTTGGCCGGCGCGGGAAACGCTTGTGCACGGGAAGGTATCTTCATTCAGACGGCCTTATCGGAAACGTGCGGCGCATTGTTTCGGTGCCGATGCGTCTTTGGCGAAATTCATTTCATCAAACACCAGCCGCAGGGTCAGTTTGGGGCTTTCCAGCAGCAGAACGCGCAGTTTACCGTCACTCTTGAGTGTGCGCGAAATCGTCCATTGGAATTGTTGCAGCCGCCCCTCCGAATCGATTTGGTAAGGTGCGCCTGCCACTCGCTTGCCGTTCGCCCAGATGTGCAGATACTGCACGGGCAGGTTGTAACCCAGCAGCCGTCTGCTTAATTCCTCTGCCGTGGGCACCTGATATTTTTTGCCTTTGCTGTCTACGGCCAATACGCCTTCCCCGTCTTGGCAGAGCTGGCCCAACGTACTGCCCAAAGGGGTGTTGATGCTGATGGTCTGGACTTGGTTTTGGTACGTCCAGTCGAAATTGGCATACGAGCCTTTTTCTTCAACCTTTACGGACAGCCTGCCGTCGGCGGTAAAATCGGGGACTTGGACAGATTCGGACCAGTCTGCCTGTTCGGGCAGCTTGGGTTGGGAACACGCCGCCAGTGCGGTAACGGCGACTGCGGACAGCCATAATTTGAATTTCATGTTCACTCCTGACGCAAAGGCCGTCTGAAACGGGACACCCTGTTTTCAGACGGCCTCGGGTTGGTTATTTGGCAGGTTTCTTGGCGGGTTTGGATGCAGGCAGCGCCACACCGAAACGCCGCATGGTTTTTTTCAGTACGGCGACGTCGCCGCCTTTGGCTAAACTGTCGAACCATACTTTTTTCGCTTCTTCCTTCTGCCCCAACTGCCACAACACCTCACCCAGGTGGGCGGCGACTTCGGAATCAGGATACCGTCCGAACGCGTATTGCAGGTACGGCAGCGCGGTTTGCGCATCGCCTTTGCGGTAATACGCCCAACCCATGCTGTCGTTAATGGCCGGAGACTCCGGATCGAGGTTGTAGGCCGTCTGAATCAGTTTGAACGCTTCGTCTGTATCGGATATGCCGGACTGGCGCGAAATCAGCATGGTATAGCCGAGCGCGTTCATGCCGGCCGCGCTATTGGGATTCAGCTTCAGATAGCGGCGCAGGTCGGCAATGGCTTTATCGGGCTGATGCAGCAAATCGGCGTAAACCAGCGCGCGTTGGTAGAGGATGTCGGGCAGTAGTTTGTCCGCATCGGGCTTTTTGGCGGCTTTGGCGGCCAGCGCGTTCAGTTCGGACAATACTTCCTGCACGTTACCGTGTTTCGACAGGGCGAACAGATATGCGCGCTGCAAATCGCTGCTACCGAAGAAACGCCCCTGCTGTTCGGGAAGTTTTTGCGCTTTTCTGGCTTCGGCCAGTGCCGCTTTGCCGTTCCCCTGCTCCGCTTGGAGCGAGGCTTTCAATACGGCTTTGTCAAACACATATTCCGGCGAGGTAATCCGGTTTACCCAGCGTTCGGCTTTTTTAAACTCGCGTTTGTCGCCGTAACCCATCGCGCCGATGACGGCGGCGCGGCTTTTCTGCTCGTCGGTGCCGGTGCGGTAGGCTTTTTCCAAATAACCGTTGACGACCGATATGTCTTCCCTGCGGCTGCCTGCAAGATAGGCCGCCTGAATGTATAAGTCGGCATTCGGATTGTCGGCCAGAAGTTCGTGCAGCCGTTTGTAGGCCTTGTCCTGCTGCTTGTTGGCAATCAGGGTGGCGATTTCCAGTTCCTGCCACACGGACGAGAGTTTTTTAGAATCCGTATCCCTGAAGAAACGGCTCAATATTTCGGGGTTGCGCTGAGCCACCAGGCGCAGCGTCAGAGCGGTCGGCGGCAGGATTTCCGAATCGAGTTTCGCCAGATTTTGCAATGCCGACACCGCATGGCGGTCGCTGCCGCTTTGCGCGCTGTAAATCGCGTCGGCTATCGACGCTTCGGGCATATCGGGGTATTTCTGCGCCGCTTTGTGCACTTGGGACGCGCCCTTGGCAGCCAAGTCGGGCTGCTGCACCGCTGCTTGGGACAACAGCAGGAAAATCTGCTTGGCGTGTTCTTCTTCGGCGCGGGACAGAATCTCGTCCAAACCTTTGAGCGATTTGTCCGCCCTGCCCATCATCAAATTGCGCACCCAGCCCATGCGCTTCTGCGCCTCGCCCGGCACCGGCTCGATTTGCCGCCATTTCTGGTAAATCATTTCCGCCGGTTCAAACGCGTTCAGCGACACCGCCATTTCCAGCGCACGTTCCGCGACGACCGGGTCTTTGGTGCGCTCGAGCGTTACCATATAGGTAGCCAGCGCCGTACCCGCATCGCCCTTTTGCAGTGCCATTTCGCCGCCGAGCAAGGTAAATACCGTATTGGCGCGTTCGATTACGCCCATGCGCCGGCGTTGCTCCACTTCCCTTTCTTCCGGGGTATAGCGGCTTTTTTTCTGCACGATTTTTTTGATGTCCTGCGGCGTCTTGATTTTGGCGACGGAATCGTTGGACGCGCAGGCCGTGGCGGTAAACAGCATCAGCACGGCGGCGGCAACGGAACGGATGCGGGCATTGGCGAAAAACATAAAACTTTCCTTTGTTTGAAGGCCGCCTTCTGTTTTCAGACGGCCTGAAGTCCAGCCGCTACTTTATCACATGAAGCGCGGTTTGTTGATTCATGCGACAGTAAACCTGTTGTAATATTATATTCAAACCGTTTTCCGCCGTTTTATACCCATGATGAACCAGACCGAGCTTGCCGGATTCCTGAGCCGCGCCGCACTTTATCCGTGCGAAGAAGAAAAACTGAGAAATCAAATCTTTGCCGCCGACGGTTATACTGAAGCAGCCGTATTGCTGCCGGTGGTGTTCCATGAGCGGCAGTGGCAGATTATCCTGACCAAGCGTTCCGCCAACCTGCGCCGGCACACGGGGCAGATTTCGTTTGCTGGCGGTAAAAAAGAACCGCACGACGTAACGCCGGCACAGACCGCCCTGCGCGAAGCCGAGGAAGAAATCGGCACCCATCCCGACGTCTGGCAGATTTTTCCCGCACTGCCGCCGCATTATTCGCCTTCGGGCTACGAAGTCTGTCCTGTTCCCGCGTTGAATGCGGGCAGCCCGAATCTGACCGCCAATCCGGACGAAGTGGCCGAAATCATTTATCTGCCGCTGGAAACCGCACTGAACCCGCAAAACTACCGTCCGCGCACGCTGCAATACCGCGGCCAGACCATCCGCCCGCCTGCGCTGCCATACCTGCACCACGACATTTGGGGGCTGACCGCGATGATTCTTTACGGGTTGGCCGAACGCTACCGCCACCATATGACAAAACGCTGAAAGGCCGTCTGAAAACCTGTTTCAGACGGCCTCTGCCCTTAATAGCGCCTATCAAGCGGGGCGGTTAAACACAGTTTGCCTGCGCGGAAATAATGTTTGACCGAATGCCGATTATCTTTTCGCCGGTCGGGAGGCTTTGCCGAATCCGCCCTTGCCGCCGCTTCCGCCGCCGGATTTGCGTTTGGCTTTGAACCCCTCGCCGCCTTTGTTAAATCCGCCGCCTTTCGCTTTAAAACCGGTTTTCTTACCGTCGCCCCAGCCGCCTTTGCCTTTCGGCTTGCCGCCTGCGGATTTGCGCTTGCGGGTCGGCTCCATACCTTCGACGGTCAGCTCTGGCAATTTACGGCCGATGTATTTTTCGATTTTGTGCACTTTGACGTATTCGTTCACTTCGGCGAAGGTAATCGCAATGCCCGTGCGCCCTGCCCGTCCGGTGCGGCCGATGCGGTGGACGTAGTCTTCCGCCTGTTTCGGCAGGTCGTAGTTGATGACGTGGGTAATGGTCGGCACGTCGATACCGCGGGCGGCAACGTCGGTGGCAACCAAAATTTTGCAACGGCCTTTGCGCAAATCCATCAGCGTGCGGTTGCGCCAGCCTTGCGGCATGTCGCCGTGCAGGCAGTTGGCGGCAAAGCCTTTTTCGTACAAATCGTCGGCAATGACTTCGGTCATGGCTTTGGTGGACGTGAAAATCACGCATTGGTCGATGTTGGCATCGCGCAGGATGTGGTCGAGCAGGCGGTTTTTGTGGCGCATATCGTCGCAGTACAGCAGCTGCTCTTCGATTTTGCCTTGGTCGTCCACGCGCTCGACTTCGATGATTTCAGGGTTTTTCGTCAGTTTGCGCGCCAGTTTGCCGACCGCGCCGTCCCAAGTGGCGGAGAACAATAAAGTCTGACGGTCGATCGGGGTGGCTTCGACGATGGTTTCGATGTCGTCGATAAAACCCATGTCCAGCATACGGTCGGCCTCGTCCAAAATCAGCACTTCCAAGCGGGCAAAATCAACTTTGCCGCTTTGCATCAAGTCCATCAGACGGCCCGGCGTGGCGACAATCAGGTCAACCGGTTTGCTCAGGGCGCGGGTTTGGTAGCCGAAAGATGCGCCGCCGACGATGCTGACGGTGCGGAACCAGCGCATATTTTTGGCATACGCCAGCGCGTTTTTCTCGACTTGCGCCGCCAATTCGCGGGTCGGCGTCAACACCAACGCGCGCGGGCCTTTGCCCGGTTTTTCGCTGCGTTTGGTCAACCGCTGCAAAGTCGGCAGCAGGAAGGCGGCGGTTTTGCCGGAGCCGGTTTGCGCCGAAGCCATGATGTCGCGGCCTTCCAAAGCAAACGGAATGGCTTGCGCCTGAATCGGCGTCGGGCTTTCGTAACCCTCGCTGCGCACGGCGGACAAAATGTTTTTATCAAGGTTCAAATCGGCAAATTTAATAGACATGGCTATCCTAAAGAGACAACAACGCGCACGCCTGAACGGTTTTCAGACGACCTGAAGCAAAGGAAAGTAACGATACGGGAAATGTGAAGTTACAGGGTTGTCGCAAGCATCTTGCTTGTAGTTAACATCGACGACAACCTGCACAGAAAGGCTTGGCAAATCAGCAAGCAATAAAAGAAACGCGCCCGAAACGGCGGTTTAGGTTGGAAGACGATGGCTTCGTATAAAAAGGCGAACGGCGGATAATATCGATTTTATGGACAACGGTCAAGCAAAAAGGCATCAAGTGCGTTAAAATTCAAACCCTTCCCAATACTTATTCAGGCCGTCTGAAACCATGACCGACATCACACCCTTCGCCAACCGCATGGGCAAAAACATCAAACACCTCATGAAATGGGCGAAACGCAACGACATCGAAGCCTGGCGCATTTACGACCGCGACATCCCCCAATTCCCCTTTGCCGTCGATGTTTACGGCGACCAAATCCACCTTCAGGAATACGATACCGGCTGGCTGATGCAGCCCGAAGAATACGAAGCGTGGCTTGCCGAAATATTGGAAGCCGTCGCCTTCGTTACCGGTTTTGCGCCCGAACAAATCCACCTCAAACGCCGCGAACGCCAAAAAGGCTTGCAGCAATACGAGAAAACCGGCAAAACCGGCGACGATTTCGTCATCACCGAAAACGGCCGCAAGTTTTGGGTCAACCTCGACAAATACCTCGACACCGGCCTCTTTCTCGACCACCGCAACACGCGCAAAAAAGTCGGCGAAACCGCAGCGGGCAAACGCTTCCTCAACCTGTTTTCCTACACCGGCAGCTTCACCGTCTATGCCGCCACCGGCGGCGCAGCGTCCAGCGAAACCGTCGATTTGTCCAATACTTATCTCGATTGGGCGAAACGCAATTTCGAACTCAACGGCATCAGCCCCGAACAACACCAAATCGTCCGCGCCGACGTGTTCCAATACCTGCAAAACGCCGCCGCCGAAGGCAAACAGTTCGACCTCATCGTCATGGATCCGCCCAGCTTCTCCAACAGCAAAAAGATGCTCGACATCCTCGACATCCAGCGCGACCACAAAAAGTTGATTGACGGCGCGATGAACCTGCTCGCTTCAGACGGCATTTTGTACTTTTCCAACAACTTGCGCAGCTTCGTCTTGGACGATTCGGTATCGGAACAATACGCCGTCAAAGACATTTCCAAACAATCCGTTCCCGACGATTTCCGCAACAAGAAAATCCATCAGTGTTGGGAAATCAGGCATAAACCGTCATGAACGATACTACCGGCGATCCGGCACATTATCCCCTTCCTTTTCAGACGGCCTCAATCGACATACGGAAATAAAAATATCCCCAACCGGCAAGGGCTGGCTGCGGAATATGCAAGAGGGACAAACGTAGAAATGCACAGCAACAAAAGCCAATCCGACCGGAACGCCACGACCGGCCGCCGCAAATTACGGCACGAACGCCTGCACCACCCGCCGTTCTGGCAGGCCGACCGGCCTTATCTGCACGAACACCATATCTCCGATGCGAGGTTCCGCCGCTTGGGCTATATCATGGCACTGCTGGCCGGAGCGATTAACGCGGGCGGCTTTTTCGCATTCGCACGGTATACGTCGCACGTTACCGGCTCGATGTCGCTGCTGGCCGATACGCTGTATCTGCACCAATGGACGACGGCCGCCGTGGCTTTGGTAAGCGTCTTTTGCTTTGTGGCCGGTGCGGCGCATTCGGGATGGGTGATTTTGTGGACGCAGCAGAAGCGCTTTCGCGGCAGCTTCGGATTTTCCATGTGGCTGGAAGCGCTTTATCTGCTGGTATTCGGCCTGTTCGGAATAACGGCCTTGCAGTGGGATTTCGGCAAAGCCGATTTGATCATTCCGTCTTTGGCGTTGTTTTTACTGTGTTTCATCATGGGGATGCACAATACCGTCATCACGCTTTTGTCGGGCGGGGCGATTCGTTCGACACACATGACCGGCTCGGCAACCGATTTGGGCATCGAAATTTCCCGCGCCCTCTACTATTCACGCACGCACCATCCGCATCTGCCGCATGTGCATGTAAACAAACCCAAAATGTGGCTGTTGAGCGGCTTAATGTGGGCGTTTTTGCTCGGCGGCGTCATCGGCGCGTGGGGTTATCACAAAATAGGACACCACTTCGCCCTGCCCGTAGCGGCGGTATTGTTCATATTGGGTGCGGGTTCCGTCGGCTACGACGTCAAACTGCGGCTGAAATTCGCCCTGGTACGCTGGTACCAGCGCAAACAGGCGCTCAAACGCCATACCGACGGAAAAAACGGTTCGTAAAAATCCAAGGCCCGTTCCAAAAGAAAAAAAGAAAAGGCGGGAATTTTCAATCCCGCCCTTCTCAAGAGGCCGTCTGAAACCGAACCGTCAAATATTGCGGCGGCGGAAGAAAAACAGCCCGTCGCTGTCCAATTCCAGAATATAACGCCCGTTCTGCACGGCCGCATAACCCGATCGCCCTGCCTGATAAGGCAGCAGCCCCGCATGGACGACCAGATAATCGGTCAGCTTGTCCGCATCGTCCGCCACGTTCGCAACCAGTTTCGCAAACAGCGCACGGCAGCGCCCGTCCCGCGTCCAACCGATTTTTCCGTCCTGCCCGTCAGTCTGCATACATCTGCCGCTGACCACTTCCAAATCTTCGGGACGGTTGCCGATGACTTCCAAAACATTCTGCGCGTCCATACCCTCAATCGCGTAACTCAGCCGCTTTTTCCCGTCGTTGGTCTTATCCTCGGACGCCTTACCCAAAGGCAGCCCCTGCGTTACCGTCGAATCGATAAACTTCACCTTAAACGACGGTTTGGGCGGCAGCCCCATATCTGCCTGAGACGCGGCAGTGTCGGATTTCCCTCCGCAGGCCGCCAGCAGCACGGCCAGCATCAGCACCGGAATTTTCTTCATCGCCTTCTTCCTTATAAAATTACTTTCAGACGGCCTTATTATAGCCAAACGGTATTGGAATTCATACGTTGTTTGTCTTACATAATCGCCGGGTGGCGCCTGCCATCCGGCACCGTTACGGCAAAATCACGCCCATCCCGCCGCAACACTTCATTTATTGCCCGATAACCATTATCATGTAAATCTGCATTCTGAATTACACCAACGCAAGGAGACGCTATGACCATTTGGTTTATCGCAGCAGCAACCGTATTGATTGTCGAACTGTTTACCGGTACGGTTTACCTGCTGGTCGTCAGCGCGGCTTTGTTCGGTGCGGGACTGGCGGACCGACTGACGGACAGCACGGGAATCTCCATCATGACGGCGGCAGTGTTGTCCGCACTGGGCATCTGGCTGGTGCACGGCAAGCTGAAGCAGCGCAGCCGTTTGCGCGCGCAAGAAGCCGCGGCGGACGATTTGGACATCGGGCAAAGCGTTCAAGTCGTGCGCCATCTGCACGGCGATATGTACGAAGTGTCCTACCGCGGCACGCGCTGGCAGGCACAGGCTTCGCAGCAGCCCGTTCAGACGGCCTCAACCGCAGTGATTACCGGTAAAAACGGCAATATCCTGTTGATCCAACCGCATTAATCTCAAACAAGGAAGACAAAATGGAACTTTTATACAGCTTTCCCTTTCTGATTCTTATCGCCGTCATCGTGTTCGGCTTCAAATCGTTTATCGTCGTACCGCAGCAGGAAGCCTATATCGTCGAGCGGCTGGGGCGTTTCCACAAAATCCTCAACCCCGGCCTGAACATCCTGATTCCCTTTATCGACCGCCTGGCCTACAAACACACGCTCAAAGAAATCCCGCTGGACGTGCCCAGCCAGGTCTGCATCACCCGCGACAACACCCAGCTTACCGTCGACGGCATCATCTATTTTCAAGTAACCGACCCGAAACTCGCTTCCTACGGTTCCAGCAACTATATCATGGCCATCACCCAGCTTGCGCAAACCACGCTGCGTTCGGTCATCGGCCGCATGGAACTGGACAAAACTTTTGAAGAACGCGACGAAATCAACAGCATCGTCGTCGCCGCGCTGGACGAAGCCGCCGTGTCGTGGGGTGTGAAAGTATTGCGCTACGAAATCAAAGACTTGGTTCCGCCACAGGAAATCCTGCGCGCCATGCAGGCGCAGATTACCGCCGAACGCGAAAAACGCGCCCGCATCGCCGAATCGGAAGGCCGCAAAATCGAGCAGATTAACCTGGCCAGCGGTCAGCGCGAAGCAGAAATCCAGCAGTCGGAAGGTGAAGCGCAGGCCGCCATCAATGCGTCCAACGGTGAAAAAGTCGCCCGCATCAACCGCGCGCAAGGCGAAGCCGAGGCCCTGCGGCTGGTGGCCGAAGCCAACGCCGACGCCATCCGCCAAATCGCAACCGCGCTGCAAACGCCGGGCGGCAACGAAGCCGTCAACCTGAAAGTGGCCGAACAATACGTGGCCGCGTTCAGCAACCTGGCCAAAGAAGGCAATACGCTGATTATGCCCGCCAACGTCGCCGAAATCGGCAGCCTGGTGGCAGCGGGGCTGAAAATCGTGGAAGGCAACAAAGCCGCGAAGTAGGCCATGTTTGGCGAAATCATGGCATAGCGGCATCGGCTTGCCGCTTGGTATCCGTTTTGCATTGATTCCACCATGCTTTTAACGGCAAAGGCCGTCTGAAACCGATTTTCAGGCGGCCTTTTCCGTATCCCTCCCCATCCTGCCGCGCAAAAACCCGATAAAACACTTCGTTTTCGCCGGCAGCAGCCGTTTCAGACGGCCTGCGGCTGTGTATTTTTCCGCCGCCATCGCCGGTACAAAGGCAACGCCCAAGCCGTGGGCCGCCATGTGGGCGAGCATGCCGATGCTGTTTACCGTATAGGGTGATTCGGCGGCGGTTTGTGCCGTTTCACCCGCCATGTTTATCAATGTCTGGCTTGAGGCCGTCTGAAAATCAAATTTCGGCCATTCGGACGACTGCCTGCCTTGGCGGACGCCGCCTGAAAACCGCACCAAGCGAAAAACGCCTGTTTGAATATCCGTTCAAACAGGCGTTTTGTATAGTTTGCCGTTTTCAGACGGCCTTATCCTTGTCCGACCCTGTCAAAGCGGCGGCTAAGGCGGCGTAGAACTTTTCCGTGCCTTCCACCAGTTTCCGCCCCAATTCTTCGCCCAGCGATTGGAAGGCGGCGGTTTCGGCGGTGCGGACGGGTTCGACGAACGGGCGGGCGTAGGCGCGGCCTTGTTCGGTCAGGGTCAGGATTTTGCGGCGGCGGTTGCCGTCGTCCTGCACGATGCTGAGTATGCCCTTGTCCATCAGTTCGTTGCACTGGGTGGAGACGGTTTGTTTGGCGAAGCCCCAAAAGGCGCAGATGTCGCTTTGGGTGCAGTGTTCGCGGTAGTACACGAAATACAGGATGGCGAATACGGTGTAGTTGATGCCTTTGTTTTTTGCCCAGTTTTCATACTGATCATAAATGCCGGTCAGTAAGCTGCCGAGTTGGTCGATGCCTTGGGACGGATCGAATCGGCTGTTTGCGTTTTCCATGATGTTCCTTATTTTTGGGAAATATGCCGTAATTGTAGCATGGGGTCTTATTGTCCTGTTGATTAACAGTCCTGAATAGGACTATAATCGGGTTTCTTACTTTTCAGACGACCTATACTCTTTTGGGGAGGCCTTATGAAACATATCGTTCAAACCGGAGTGTTATCTTCTTTATCCCTGTGCCTGCTGCACGCGCCGTGCGCGTATGCGGAGGATTTTCGGCAGGAGCCGCAGAAAACGGAATTTTCGGTCGGTGTGGCGGGCGGTTATGCCGACAGCGGCTATCGGGGCAAATCCGCCGACTGGACGGTTGCGCCGCTGGTTCAGCTTGAAACGAAGCGATTTTACATACGCGGACTGTCGGCCGGCGTGAAACTCTACACTTCCGCCGACCAGTCGCAGGAAGTGCTGCTGGGGGCGACCTACCTGCGCGATTACGGCTTGAAACCGGGCGATTCGGACGATGCGCGCCTGAAGCGGCTCGACCGCCGCAAAAACGCGGTGATGGCGGATATTTCCTACAACCTGTACAGCCCCTACGGCAATCTGGAAACGCAGGTGTCGCACGATGTTTCGGGTACGAACAAGGGAATGCAGGCGCAGGCGCAATACAGCTATTTCTGGCAGCCCACGCCCAAATTACTCGTCAAACCCGCCGTCGGCGTGTCTTATTCGGACAAAAAATTCAACCGCTACTACTACGGCATCAACGCCGACGAAGCCCGCCGCAGCGGCTTGAACGCCTATCAGCCCAAGTCTTCCGTCCATCCTTATATCGGTTTGGAAACGCAATACAGCTTCACGCCGAAATTCAGCGCTTTTGCCGGCGTACTGGCCGAAGCGCTGCCTTCCACCGTGAAAAACAGCCCGATGAACGACGGCAAATACCGCGTCGAAGGCACGGCGGGGTTGATGTACCGCTTCTGAATATTTCCGCAGAGGTCGTCTGAAAGGCATAAATTCCCGACCTACGACCTTGTTGCCGTTGTTCCCGCCCAAGGAGATAACGGCGGTTGAAATTTCCTATTTATAGTTTGAATCAACCATAAGCAGGTCCGACAATGATGTCCGTTACCCTTTTCCGTTATCTGATTTGTCCGCGCTGCTGTTTTCTGTATTGCCGCCATGTCGGCGAATACCGCTTATGTTGCCGGCAGTGCAGCTACGAATGGAACGAACAGGCCGTCTGAAACCGTTTTCTAAGGAAACACAAATGTCCCTCAATCCGATGCTTTTGCGTTTGCTGATGATTAGCCCCCTCCTGCTGACTGCCGCCTGCGGCAGCGGGCCGGAAGACAAGAAGGAAGAACCGCTGCGCGTTACCGTCGTCCGCGCCGCGCCTGCCGATATGGCGCAGACGCTGCGTTTGTCCGGCACGCTTTCGGCGCGCGAAGACATTGCCGTGTCCACGCCCTTGCAGGGGTTGAAGATTGTCGCGGTGTATGCCGACGCAGGCGATACGGTGAAGCGCGGGCAGGTGTTGGCGCAACTGGAAGACGTGAACGCGGATTCGCAACTGCGCCAGACCGAAGCGCAACTGGCACGGGCAAAAGCGCAACTGCGTTCGCAACAGGCCGCGGCGGCGGAAGCGGCGGCAACGCTGAAACGCTACCGGCCGCTGGCGGAAGCGGACGCGCTGAGCCGTCAGGAACTCGACCAGCAGAAATCGGCGGCGGCCACGGCTGCGGCGAATGTGGAAGCGGCAAAGGCAGACATTGTCCAGTTGCAGGCGCAGCTTAAAGACAGCCGCAACCAGCGCGGCAAAACGCAAATCGTGGCGCCCGCCGACGGCGTGATTGCCAAACGCAACGCCGAAGCGGGTGCGCTTACCGGCCCGGACGCGCTGTTCCACATCATTAAAGACGGTACGGTAGAGCTGGCGGCGGACGCGGGCGCGGACGAACTGCCGCTGCTGCAAAACGGCGCGCAGGCGCAAGTGTCCGTGCGCGGCCGTGATGAAGCGGTGGGCGGCACGGTGCGGCTGGTGCCGCCCGAAATCGACAGTTCGACCCGTTTGGGCAAGGTGCGGATTACGCTGGCGCATTCAGACGGCCTGTATGCCGGCACCTACGGCGAAGCAAATATCCGCCTGCCTTCCTATCGCGCCGCCGCAGCCCTGCCCGAAACGGCGGTTTCGTTCGACAGCGAGGGCAAGGCTTCGGTGCTGGCAGTGGACGGCAACGGGCGCGTGTCGCGCGTGGCGGTAACGGCGGGGCGCAAACAGGGCGGCATGGTGGAAATCGTGTCGGGATTGGAAAACGGCCGCGCGGTGGTGCGCCGTGCTTCGGCGTTTGTGAACGAGGGCGACACCGTCAAAGCGGTTGAAGAAAAAGGAAAATAACCATGCAGCTGTCTTCTTGGGCGATACGCCGCCCGATTCCGACCATCGTCCTGTTCCTGCTGCTGACCGTGATGGGCATCTTTTCCTTCCTGCAGCTGCCGGTGAATGCCACCCCGAACGTGAGCTTCCCGATTGTTACCGTTTCCATCAGCCGCGCCGGCGCGTCGCCCGACGAAATGGAAAACTCGGTAACGCGGCAGGTGGAAACCGCCGTGGCGGGGATGGCGGGCGTGCGCCACATCACTTCCGAAATTTCAGACGGCATCTCAGTGACCACGGTGGAATTCCGTCTCGGCACCGACACCGACCGCGCCGTCAATGATGTGCGCAACGCCGTTACCCAAATACGCGGCGATTTGCCGCAGGGCATAGACGAGCCGCTGGTGGAACGCGTGGAGGTGGAAGGCGGCGCGTTGAGCTACTACGCGCTGGAATCGCCGGAAATGGATGCGGCGGCCCTGTCGTGGTTTGTCGACGACACCGTCAGCCGCCGTCTGCTGGCGGTACCGGGGGTGCAGAAAGTGGTGCGCAGCGGCGGCAGCAAACGCGAAATCACCGTGCAACTGCGCCCCGATCGCTTGGAAGCCTTGGGCATCACCGCCGACCAGGTGAACAGCCAACTGACGCAGACCAATGCCAACATTCCGGCAGGACGCACCATGCAGGGCGGTTCGGAACTGAGCCTGCGCGTGCTGGCGAGTGCCAAAGGCGTGGACGCGCTGGCGGATACGCCGATTGCGCTTTCAGACGGCCGCCGCGCCAAACTTTCCGAATTGGCCTATGTTTCAGACGGCCACGCCGAAATCCGCAGCCGCGCGCGGCTTAACGGCCGCGAAGTGGTCGGGTTCAACGTATTCCGCGCCAAAGGTTCGAGCGATACCGAAGTGGCCAAAGGCGTGGAGGCGGCAGTGGCGGAATTGCAGAAGCAGCATCCCGAAATCCGCATCCGAAACGTGTTCAGCACGGTAGAAAGCACACGCGAAAGCTACGACACCGCGATTGATACCCTGCTGGAAGGCGCGTTGCTGACCGTATTGGTAGTGTTCCTGTTTTTACGCAACTGGCGTTCCACTTTGGTGGCGGCAGTGGCGCTGCCTCTGTCCATCCTGCCCGCCTTTGTCGTGATGTATGCCTTCGACTACACGCTCAACAACGTTACCCTGCTCGGTTTGACTTTGGTCGTCGGCATTCTGGTGGACGATGCGATTGTCGAAATCGAAAACATCGAAAACCATCTGGCGATGGGCAAACGCCCGTTTCCGGCCGCCATCGACGCCGCCGACGCCATCGGTTTCGCGGTGGTGGCGATTACGGGAACCATCGTCGCCGTGTTCCTGCCCGTGAGCTTTATCAGCGGCGTGGTGGGGCAGTATTTCAGCCAGTTCGGCATCACCGTGTCCGCCGCCGTCCTGTCTTCGCTGCTGACCGCGCGGCTGGCCACGCCCCTGCTGGCGGCATATCTGCTGCAACCGCACAAAGGCGCAACGTCCAAGGAAAGGACACACGGCTTCTTTATGGGCAGCTATCTGAAACTTCTAACCTGGGCATTGCAGCATCGCAAAACCACCATGCTGGCGGGCGGTTTGGTGCTGGCGGCATCCTTTGCCATGCTGCCGCTGCTGCCCACGGGTTTCATACCTAAAAGCGACGTAGGTTACAGCCAGATTACCGTAAACCTGCCGCCCGGCAGCACGCTGGTGGAAACCGACCGCACGCTGCACGCGCTTTCAGACGGCATCCGCCGCCATCCCGAAGTGGACGCCGTTTACGCCGCCGCAGGAAGCGACAGCGACACCGCCAAAGGCGAACTGCTGGTGCGCCTGAAAGCGCACGGCGAGCGCGACATCAGCCAGAGCGAGTTCGAGCAGAAACTGCGCGGCGAACTGGTACAAACGCCCGACATCCGCTTCTTCTTCAAAAACGAAAACGCCCAGCGCGACATCAACATCATCCTGACCGGCGACGACGCGGCCAAACTGTCGGAAACCGCCCGCAAACTGAAAACCCAGATGCAGGGCATCGCAGGCGCAGCAAACGTGCAGATTAACGAGCCGCTGCCCAAACCAGAGCTGCAAATCCGCCTGCTGCCCGACGAAGCCGCCCGCGCAGGCGTTACGCCGCAGGCGGTGGGCAACCTGCTGCGTATCGCGTCCATCGGCGGGCAGGATGCCGAATCCGCGCGCTACAATCTGATCGACCGCCAAATCAGCATCCGCACCGCCCTGCCCGAAAACGCGCGCAACGACATCCAAACCCTGAAAAACCTGCGCGTTCCGTCCAGCAACGGCGGCAGCGTCCCCCTGCACACCGTCGCCGACATCCGCTACGCCGCAGGCAGCGCGACCATCACCCGCTTCGACCGCGAACGGCGCATCAGCGTCGAAGCCGACCTGAACAGCAGCCACACCATCGGCGAAGTTTTGACGCAAATAAACGCGCTGCCCGTTATGCAAAACCTGCCCGCAGGCGTCCGTACGCCCGAATACGGCGACGCGGAATACATGAACGAAATGTTCAGTCGGTTCGGCATGGCGATGGGCTTCGGCGTATTGATGGTGCTGGTGGTATTGGTTTTGCTGTTCCGCGACTTCCTGCAACCCGTTACCATCATCACCGCGCTGCCCCTGTCGCTCGGCGGCGCGCTGGGCGGGCTGCTGCTTTACGGCGCGGCGCTGGATTTGTCGTCCGTTATCGGCATCCTGATGCTGATGGGCATCGTAACCAAAAACTCCATCCTGCTGGTTGATTTCATTATCGAAAAACGCCGCCACGGCACGGCGCGCGCACGGGCGATTTACCAATCGGGCGCCGAACGCGCCCGCCCCATCATCATGACCACCATCGCCATGGCCGCTGGTATGCTGCCTTCCGTCTTTGCAGGCGGCAGCGGCGCCGCCTTCCGCGCCCCGATGGCCGTCGTCGTTATCTGCGGCCTCATCGTCTCCACCGCCCTGAGCCTCGTGTTTGTCCCCGTCTTTTACAGCCTGGCGGACGACCTGCGCCAATGGCTCGCCCCCCGCCTCGCCCGCCTGACCTCGGTTACGGCAGAAGACAGGGAAGCGGCGGAACGGGTGGGAAACGGTAGTACAGGCAAATATGGTTAAAACGCTTAACTTTCGATACGACCGATGATTCAATCCGCCATTCCCGCGCAGGAGGGAATCCGGATTTCATTTCGCCGCATATCACATAAACGATTAAAGAGGCCGTCTGAAAATTTTTCAGACGGCCTTTGCTTTATTTAAAAACAGAAACACACTTTAGCCATCACAAGGCCGGTCGGTACGGCGGCTTTGCTCCTTTCCACCGACAATTCCTGAGCCACACGCTAATGGGTTGTCAGTCCGCCGTCCACGGCCAGCACCGCTCCGGTAATCCACCGCGCCTGGTCTGAAACAAGAAAGGCGGCTGCTTTTCCTATGTCGTCCGGACTGCCGATATGCCCCAAAGGATAGAGGGTGTTGATCATCTGTAAAAAAGCCTCTTGTTTATCGGCGGGCATCACCGCGATGTTATGTTGCAACTGCGGGGTATCCACACTGCCGGGGGCAATCGCGTTGACGCGTATCCCCACCGCGCCAAGTTCGAATGCCAGTGCCTTGGTCAGGGCGTCAAGCGCGCCTTTGGTGGCGGAATAAACGCTGGTGGTCCGGCCGGGCAACATTCTGCGTGCGAAGTAGGACGAGATATTGAGGATGTTGCCGCCTGCTGCGGCAAGCTGGTGCAACAGCGCTTGGCTGAGGAAATACGGCGCTTTGACGTTGAGGTCGAAATGCGCGTCGAACAAGGCCTCGTCGGTATCGGAAAAGGGGACGAAACGCCCCAGCCCGGCATTGTTGACGAGGATATCCACTTGAGGCAGGGTTGCTGCAATACGTTCGGCCAGTGCGGGGATGGCGGCCGTATCGGCCAAATCGGCGGCAACGGTGCAAGTGATACAAGGGTATGTTTTCAGGCTGTTTTGTGCTTCGGCCAGTTTGGCGGAGTCGCGGGCGACAAGGACAAGCCGGGCAGCACCCGCCTCTGCAAATGCGCGGGCGATGCCCAGTCCGATGCCGTCGCTGCCGCCGGTGATAACAGCGTGTTTGCCGGTGAGGAGTTGCATAATCTGCTCCGTGTGATGAAGGGAACCGCTATGATAGTTTGTCTGCTTTATGGATAATAGACGCTGTTTTATCAGTATTCGGTATTTTTCGGACAATCTATGGACTGGAACGATGTGTATTTTTTCACGGTACTGGTGGAAGCGGGTACATTGACTGCGGCGGCGGAACGGCTGGACGTGCAACACAATACGGTATCGCGCCGTATCGCCCGGTTGGAACGGCATCTGGAAGTGCGCCTGTTCGACCGTATCGGCAAACGCTATCTGCTGACTGATGACGGCGGGCGGATATACCGGCAGGCACAAGAACTGCGCAAGGATATGGCGGCGTTGCAGCGCCTTGCCCGCGAACAGTCCGAAATACGGCACACCGTAAGCATCTCCGCGCCGCCATTGGTCATACAGCAGCTCGTCCTGCCGCATTTGGCGGATTTTTACCGCCACCATCAGCAAATCCGGCTGCACCTGCAAAGCGAAGCCGCACTGGCCGATTTGCACCAGCGGCAGGCGGACATCGCGCTGCGGCTGGTACGCCCGACGCAAAACGATTTGGCCGTCCGCCGGTTGCTGGATTTCGGCTACCGTATTTACGGCCATCGCGATTACTTGGCAGCCCGCAACCGCAATACATGGCAGTTTGTGCAGATAGCGGTTGAAACCCACTTTGCCCGCTGGTTCTCCGGATTTATCGGCGCATCGGCGGATATTGTGTTTTCCAGCAACGATTTTACCGCCGTCAAACAGGCTCTCGCAGATCAAATCGGTATCGGCATCCTGCCCGATTTCGCCGTATCGCCCGACGATGGTTTGCAGGAAGTGCCTCTGTCCGGCGGCGCTCCGTCCGTTTTTGCGGCGGAACTGTATCTGGTCATGCACGACGACGTCCGCCGCAGCCCGAGTGTGCGGGCGGCGGCCGATTTTTTCGGAGAAGCGTTGGGAAAGCAGGCGGGAAAGCCTGCAATCGGCGAAGCATACTGATGTAGGTTCAACCGTGCCGCAATTTGTTTTCAGACGGCCTCTTTGCCGTTTACCGGACATATTGCCCGTATTGCGTTTATAGCGAATTCACTTCACTTTTGATACGGCGTCCCGTCATTCCCGCGCAGGCGGGAATCCAGACCTATCCGTACAAAAACCTATCAGAAAAAAGGTTTCTTAAATTCTGCATTCTGGATTCCCGCCTGCGCGGGAATGACGACGGTGGGGAAGCACCATACTAAAAGAAGCCGTCTGAAAATTTCTCAGACGGCTTCTTCGGTTTTTCCAAACCTACTGGGTATCCACCAAATCCACGTCTTTGGTTTCGTGGGTGCTGTTCAATGCGAGAAGCGTCAAAACGCAGTTGGCGGCAAGGTAGAGGCCGACGCCGATGATGCCGTAGTACGCATTGAGTTCGATGGCAACCAGTGTGGCGATGGACGCGCCAATGATGGCGGCGAAATTATATGCCAGTGACGCGCCGGAGTAGCGCACTTCGGTAGGGAACAATTCGGGCAGCAGCGCCGCCATCGGGCCGAAGGTCAGCCCCATCAGCGCCATCCCGATAAGCAGGAACGCCAATACGCTCGCCGGCGAACCGTGGGTCAGAAACTGCGGCATCAGCAGGCCGAACGCCAGCATCGCAAACGTTACCCAGATCAAGAAGCGGCGGCGGCCGATTTTGTCGGCGTAGATGCCGGAAAAGCTGATGAACGCGCCGAACACCACCGCACTGATCATCAAAAAGCCCGTAAACGTATTGGCCGGAATACCCAAACCCTGCGGATGGCCGAACTCGGACAATTTCGCCGGCGATTTGGAATACACCTGCGCGAACGCGGTCATGATGTAAAACAGCACATAGGTCGACACCATGATAAACGTGCCCTGCAATATCGGTTTCCTGTGGCCGGCAAACACTTCCTTCACCGGCGCGGCTTTGGTTTTGCCCTGCTCTTCCGCCTCGCGGTACACATGGCTTTCGTGCATGGTCATCCTCATCCACAGGCCGACCAGCACCAGCACCAGCGAAGCGACAAACGGAATGCGCCAGCCCCATTCCACCAGCGCGTCGTGGCCGATAATCGAGCTGATGAGGAAAAACACGCCGTTGGCCATCAACAGGCCGATGGGCGCACCCAACTGCGGAAACGTGCCGAACCAGGCGCGTTTGCCCTCCGGCGCATTTTCAGTCGCCACCAGCGCCGCGCCGCCCCATTCGCCGCCCAAGCCGATACCCTGGCCGATACGGCAGACACACAGCAGCAACGGGGCAAGCAGGCCGATTTCCTGATAAGTCGGCAGCAGGCCGATGCAGACGGTCGACAGACCCATCGTCAGCAGCGAAGCCACCAGCGTTTTCTTGCGGCCGATTTTGTCGCCGAAGTGGCCGAACAGAGCCGAACCGACGGGGCGCGCAAAAAACGCCAGCGCCAGCGTCGAAAGCGACAGCAGCGTGGCGACGGCGGGGTCGCTTTTGTCGAAAAACTGGGAATTGAACACCAGCACGGCCGCCGCCGCGTAGATGTAGTAATCATAAAATTCGATAGCCGTGCCAATCATAGAGGCGATGGCGACCTTATAGGGATTGTTGCGCAGATGGTGTTGGTGATGTTGCGGGGAATTCATAATCGGTAACCACGGTTGGAAAACGGAAAAACGGTAATATAGAGATATTGTTAACAATTGTCCAGAATTTGCGAAGGCGGGCGCAGGCCGTCTGAAAACGGTCTTCCTCCCCGCCGGACAACCGCCGCCGTGTATTTCCAATATTCCGTGATTCCGATAAAAGGCCGTCTGAAAACGTTTTCAGACGGCCTTTTATCAGCCTATTTCCGCCGCCATCCGCTCTATCGCCCGCAACACCTGCGGAAACTCGGTAAAGCCGTCGCTGCCTAAAAAGTGGCCGCCGCCGGTAATTTCTTCCGGTTTTCCGCCCAACTGTCGCGCCAAACGGCGGGTGTTTTCCGGCGGCACGATGTTATCGTTGTCGGCGGTAAACAAGGCAATCCGGTCCGTCATGCGGCGCACGGCGGCAAAATCAATCGGACACCGGTCGACATAGCCGTCAACATCGAAACCGTTAATCTTCGGCAGCGTCGGAATGCGTGTGCCGAACGCAGACACCAGCACCAGCCCGCCGATTTTGTGCGGACGAATCCGGCTCAGATAATGCAGCAGCGAAACCGTACCTAGGCTGTGCGCCACCAATACCGTGCGCCCTGACGGCATCCCCACCGTCCGCGCCAGCGCGTCCTGCCAGCGGCCGTAATCGGGATGCAGGCTGTTGGGCAGCGGCACCGGCACAACTTCCATTCCGCGCCGCCGCAACTGCTGCGCCAGCCACGGGAACCAGTGGTCGGCAACCGTGGCGCCGTAGCCGTGGATGATAAATACCCGCACGGGGCCGCCGTCGGGTTTCGGTAGGCTTTTGCAGCCCGCCAGCAATACGCCCGCGCCTGCGGCGGCGCAAAATCGTCTGCGGTTCATTTTGATGCTCCGTATCATGTTGTTTACAATAGAAACCTGACGCTCCGGCAAAGCGCGCCGCTCAGCGGTGAGCGGCAAACAGGGGCTAAAGCATTACCTTACACAATGACACTATGTCAGGGTCAATATGAAAATCAGCGAATTTGCCCGCCGCTGCGGTATCAGCGTGCGGATGCTGCGTTTTTACGAAAGCGCAGGCATACTCGTTCCCGCGCGCACGCCAAGCGGCTATCGGGAATACGACGAACGGGACATCGGCTTCGTCCGCAAAGCCGTCATGCTCAACCGCGCCGGCCTCGCCCTGAAAGACATCGCCCTCCTGCGCGACTGCCTGAATGACGAACCGCAAAACTTTTGCAGCGAGCTGCGCGGCAAACTGGCCGACACGCAGGCGCGCATCCGGCAGCAGATAAACGGCCTGCACCGCTCGGAGCAGTTGATTGCCGGCCTGTTGGCGGCGGAAAAAGCGTCCGGCGGCAATGAGGCCGTCTGAAAACGGTTTTGCCCAAACCAAAACAGCCTGAAAGGCCACTCGGGCTTTTCAGGCTGTTGGCGCGTTTTACGGCAAAAATCCTGCCGCCGTATATCCGCATCAGTCGAGATATTTCAGTTTGCCGCGGAAATCGTCCAGGCTGCCGTAACCTTTTTCCGCCATGATGGTTTTGAGTTCGGCGCCGATGCGGTCAAACGCCGCCACGCCTTCCTGATGCAGCGCCGTGCCGATTTGCACCATGCTTGCGCCGCAGAGGATGTGTTCGAAGGCATCGCGTCCGCTCGTTACGCCGCCGGTGCCGATGATTTGGATTTCGGGTTTGAGGCGGCAATAGAAAGCATGCACGTTGGCCAGCGCGGTCGGCTTGATATACGCCCCGCCGATGCCGCCGAAACCGTTTTTCGGGCGGATAACCACCGTTTCGTCCTCAATATACAGGCCGTTGCCGATGGAGTTGACGCAGTTGACGAATTTAAGCGGGAAGCGGTTGAACACGGCCGCGGCCTGATCGAAATGGACGAAGTCGAAATAAGGCGGCAGCTTGATGCCCAAAGGTTTGGTGAAATAGGAAAAAACGTCGGTCAGGATGGCTTCCGTCGTGTCGAAATCGTAGGCGATTTGCGGTTTGCCCGGCACATTCGGACAAGAAAGGTTGAGTTCGGTCGGGCCGTTGAAGCCGCTTTGCTGCACCTTTTTCAGCAGGGTGTGCGTCTCGTCGGGCGACATGCCGACCAACGACAGGAAAAACGTCCGTCCGGGCACTTTGTTTTGCAGTTCGAGCAGATAATCCAAATAGTAGTCTATGCCCTGGTTCGGCAACCCCATCGAGTTGATGCTGCCCAGCGGCACATCCCGATAGCGCGGCTCGGGATTGCCCGCCCGAAAATCCAAAGTCGCGGTTTTGGTTACGAAGCTCCCCGCCGACGAGTTCCTGACCTCTTCCAGCTCGGCGACGGTCATACAGGCTACGCCTGCGGCATTCATCAGGCAGTTGTCGAAATGAAACCCTGCGATTTGCGTTTGTGTTGACGGCATATACGTCTCCTTTTCAGTATGGCAGTTGCAATCGGCCGTATTTTAGCACCAAATCGGCGTAAGGCCGTCTGAAACCATGTTTCAGACGGCCTTACGTCTCCTGCGGCAACTATAATTGACTACGCTGCCCAATCTTCGTTCTGATACCGCCACAATTCCGCATAACGCCCGTCCTGCGCCAGCAGGGCGGCGTGTGTGCCCTGCTCGGCGATGCGGCCGTTTTCCATCACGGCGATGTTGTCGGCACCGGAGACGGTGGAGAGGCGGTGGGCGATGACGATAACAGTTTTGTCCCGAATCAGCGCGTCTATGGCCTGCTGGACGGCGACTTCGCTCTGGGTGTCCAAGGCGGCGGTGGGCTCGTCGAGGATGACGACGGGGGCGTTTTTCAAAAGGGCGCGGGCAATGGTGATGCGCTGTTTCTCACCGCCGGAGAGCCGTCCGCCGATGTCGCCGACGCGGGTCTGGTAGCCTTGCGGCAGGCGGCTGATAAAATCGTGGCAGCCGGCGGTACGTGCGGCCTGCTCGACTTCTTCGTCGCTTGCGTCAAAACGCCCCATGCGGATGTTTTCGGCGACGCTGTCGTCAAACAGGTAGGCATCTTGGAAAACGATGGAGACGAGCTTCATCAGTTCGCCCTCGGGCAGGCTCCTGATGTCCGTGCCGCCTATCCTGATGCTGCCCGCTTGCAGGTCGGCGTAACGCATAATCAGGCGCGCCAGGGTGGTTTTGCCGCAACCCGACGAACCGACCAGCGCAGTCATGGCGCGGGCGGGAATCTTAAGGCTGATTCGGTTTAAGGTGTTTTCTTTCCGTCCTTCGTAGGCAAAATCGACGTTGTCGAATTCGATGTCGTAAGCGGTCGGCACCTTGCCGCCTTCGGTTACGGGCAGAGGTTTGATGTTTTCAAATTCGCGCAGTTTCAAATAGCCCTGCACCACCATTTCGTAAACGGCGGTATAAGACAACAGGTAGCCCAAAGGTTCGCCGAAGCGCACGATGCCAACAATCAGCGCCGCCAGAAATGCCGCGTCCGTCCGCCCCGACGACAACTGCCACAACCCAAAAACCAGCGCGGCCAGCATGGCGGTTTCCACCGCCGAGCCGATAAACAGGTTCGGCAGCCCTTCGCGCACCGATACGTCTTCCTGCACCTTCCGCACCCGTTCGGCAGCGGCGGCCAGCCTGGCGGAACGCTCGCCCGTACAGCCTGCCGAACGCAAAACCGGCAGCCCCTGCATGTATTCCAACAGCTCGCCGTTCAAATCGTCCAAGGCCGCCGCCGTTTCGCTGCGGTCTTCCGCCAGGCGCGGCCGCATCCGTTTGACTACGGCGGACAACAGGGCGAACAAGGCCGCAAGCAACACGCCGAAACGCCAGTCGTACCACGTGATGCACAGCGCGAACACGGCGGGGATGACAAGGGCGGGAATCAGCATGGCGCTGACGGTCAGCGTATAGTTCACCACGTCGTCCACCGTTCCCGCCAGCATCGCCCCCGTTTCGCCCGAACGGCGGCGGTACAGGACTTGCAGCGGAATGCGCCGAAGTTGCAGGCCCAGCCGCCGCCGCAAACTGTCGCCCGCGCCCGCCGCATGGCCGTTGTAGTCGAAATCATAGGAAAACCAGCGCGTTACCGTAGTCAGGACAAACAATGAAGTAATGGCGTACAGATAACTTCGCGCCTCGGCCGCCCCGCCCGCCAGCAGTGCGCGGAACAGCGGCACAAACAAGGCGAAGGCCAAGCCCTGCAAGGCGGCGGTCAGCACCAGCAGCCACAGGCAGCGTCTGAGCTGCGGCGCAAATTCCCCCGCCGCCGCCATCACGATGCGGTAGATGGCGGCGGGAGAGGCGGTTTTTAATTCGGCATCGGGGGCGGACATGTCGGTTCTCCTATTTCGGGTGTGCAGGCCGTCTGAAAACGGCTTCGCACGGTATTTCAAAATCCTGATGCGCGGCGGACAGTTCCGTGTTTTCCGGCGTTTGGCTCGGGCTGCCTGAAAACCGATTGCGGCCTGCTACTACGGGGTTGATGGGCTGGAGCCCATTCTACCCATGTACCAATTCTTTTGTGCACAGGCTATACGCGTTCAAACACCAAATCGACAAATTCCCGCCGCACCAATTTACCGCTTTTGCTGACTGCCCAATCGCGGCTGCGTTGTTCCGAAATGCAGCGCAGCGGCAGGTTTTCGGCCAGGGCGCGGATGTCGGCGGCATCGTAGAGCGTGAAGCAGTGCGCCGCGAACGGCAGTTTGGCCATAAAGTCTTTTTCGCAGAAATTCAGGCACAGCCGCCCGCCGGATTTCAGCACGCGGCAGAGTTCGGCCAGCATGAAGGGCGCGTCGTCCCAAAAATAGACGGTGTTTACCGACACGGCTTTGTGGAACGCGGCATCGGCAAAGGGCAGCGCGCCGCCGTCATACAGCCGGTAATCCGCCTGCCCTGCGGCGATAAACGGTGCGTTGAACGCCTGCGCCTGCTCGTGCATCAGCGGCGAAATTTCCAGGCCGGTGTAATGCAGGCCGTCCGCCTGCGACAGGATGTAGCCCAAAAGGCCGCCGTTGCCGCAGCCGGTTTCCAGTATGTTGTCGCCATTTTGCAGGCGGGCGGCGGCGAACGCGCTGACGATTTGGGTCAGGTTGCGCAGGTTCATCGCCTGCCCGAACGCCGTTCCGGCTTCGCCGTGCGGGCAGCGCAGTTGGGCGGCGGTTTGTTCGGCGGATAATTCCATGGGGTTTCCTTAATGGTTGGTTGGTCGGGTTGGCGGTATGGCAGGTTAAAAATTTCTGTTGCCGCTCAGGTTTGCCCTCTCCCTAACCCTCTCCCACGGGAGAGGGGACGGGGTTGCAGGCTGCTTTTTAGTTTTCAGACGGCCTCAAGCGGCATCTGCCCCGCCTGTTTTCACGCTGTATTCCAAGGCCTTATGCGGCTTTAAGGTGGCGGAAACATAGCCGTTGGCGGGATTGCGGACGTAGTCCAGATAATCCTGCATGGCGGGGGCGTAGCCTTCCACGTCGTCCACGGCGACGGCGGTGCGCAGGGCGAGTTTGGGTTCGAGCAGTTTGAACACGGGGTAAACCAAGTTCGGCCAGCCGTCGAGCAGCACGAAATCGATGCCGCCGGCGATGTCTTGCAAAGTTTCCAGCGCGTCGCCTTCACGCAGTTCGATGTAGTCGGCCAGCCCTGCGGCGGCGAAGTGGCGGCGGGCGGCTTCGGCTTTGTGCGGCAGGTATTCGGTGGTTATCACGCGGCCGCCGTTTTTCTTGGCCGCTGCGGCCAGATAAAGCGTGGAAATGCCGTAAGACGTACCGAATTCGACAATGTTTTTCGCGCCTTTGGCTAAGGCCTGCATATACAGGAATGCGCCCTGCTGCGGGACGATGGGGATGTATTTGTCGTCGAAATAGGCTTCGTTTTCGCCCGTCCAGCCGCTGCCTTTGCCCAGCAGTTTGGGCAGTTGGGGCAGGAAATGCCATATCAGGCCGGGAATCTGGCGTACGGCGGCGGTGTAGAGGTCGAGCAATACGGCTTCGGTTTTTGCGTCGTTTAAAAAAGCGAAGTCTTGTCGGGTAGGTTTGGGCATGGTTTTCCTTTCTGCGGGGTTTTCAGACGGCACGGAAGGCAGTGTCGTTCCCGATACGGCTGCCGGAACCGTGTTGTTTTTTCAGACGGCCTTTTGCTCTTTCAGGCCGTCTGAAAACCGATTGCGGCCTGCTACACGCCGGGGCTGCCCGCCGTATCTGCCGCCGCCCCGCGTCCGCCGTAGCGCCATGCCTTGCTTTGCTCGTGCGCGCGCCAGAGTTCGGCATAGATGCCGTTTTGCGCCAAAAGTTGCGCGTGCGTGCCCTGCTCTTTCAGACGGCCTTGGTCGAATACGAGTATGTTGTCGGCGTGCATCACCGTGCTCAGGCGGTGGGCGGCCATGAGCACGGTTTTGCCGCGCATGAGTTTTTTGAGCGCGCCCATAATCAGAGCTTCGTTTTCCGCGTCGGTGTAGGCGGTGGCTTCGTCCAGTATCAGGATGGGGCGGCTTTGCAGGATGGCGCGGGCAATGGTGATGCGCTGGCGCTGACCGCCGGAAAGCGACGCGCCGCGTTCGCCGACAGGGGTGGCGTAGCCTTGTGGCAGTTTGGTGATGAAATCGTGGGCGTTGGCGGCGCGGGCGGCGTTTTCGATGTCGGCCTGCGCGGCATCGGGGATGCCCAGCCGGATGTTGTCGGCAATGCTGCCGGTGAAGAGGAAATTATCTTGGAACACAAAGGCAATCTGCGACATTAAGGCATCGGGGTCGATGTCGCGCACATCGGTACCGCCGACGGAAATGCTGCCTTCGTCCGCATCCCAAAAACGGGCGGCCAGGCGGGCGACGGTGCTCTTGCCCGAACCACTAGCGCCGACCAAGGCCGTCCAAGTGCCTGCTTTCGCAATGAAGCTGACACTGTCTAAGGCTTTGTCCTGACGGTTCGGATACGAAAAGCAAACCTTGTCGAACACAATATCGCCGCCTTCGGGAGTTTTTCCCTCGCCGCGCGCCGACAAGACCGGCGTGTCGAGCAGCTCGGCGATGCGCGCGGCACTCATTTTCGCCCCTTCGACGGCGTGAAACAAAGCCATATAAGGCATGATGGCTTCGGCCATGCCCGTGCCCGCCAGCAAAACGGCAAGCCAGGCGGCAAACGGCAGCGAGCCGTCCGCATACCAATATGCGCCGCACCACAAAAGCACCAAAAGCGTCGGCAGCGGCGACAACACGACCAGCCCTAAGCGGGCGGGCAGACCGTTTCTTTTGTACCAGCCCTTCAGGTAGCCCAGATAGCCGTCCAACGCGCGACTGTAACGCCCGAACGATGCCGCGCCGCCGTCGAAAGTGCGCACCACACCCATGCCCTGCACAAATTCCACCACCGCGCGGCTGACCTGTTCGCGCGCTTCGGCATATGCCTTCATTTCGCTCTGCCCCTTTTTCATCACCAGCGACAACACGCCCATGCCCGCCGCCAGCACGGCCGCCGCCGCCAACGCCAGCCGCCAGTCGAAGAACAGCAGGATCAGGAAGGCGAAAAGAGGCGCGGCAAACGAACGGGCATACAAAGGCGTACTGTCGGCCACGAAGGCGTGCAGCGCGGCCACATCGTTCTGCGCCACCTGCGCCAGTGCCGCCGCACCCGAATCCACCGCCAGTCCCGGCGGCGCGCGCCCGATGCGTTCCGCCAGCTTGAGCCGCAACACTTTTTCCAGTTCGAACGCGGCAAAATGCGACCGCTTGAACGACTGCATCCGCAAAAGGTAAGACATCAGAACCAAGCCTGCCAGCAGCGCCGCCAACCCTGCCGAAGGCCGGCCCGCCAGCACGCGCGCAAACAGGAACGCCGTTACCGCAAGCGACGTCACCCACAGTAGCGCTGCCGCCACCGAAAGCAGCATGGCGGTGTAAATACGATGTCTGACCGGCTCAACCAACTGCCAGTGAACGGGGGGCGTTTTCATGGGCGGCTCCTGTCTATCGGAAAAGACAGAACCAGTTTAGCAAGAAATGCAAATGATTTCTATTACTTAATATCAAAACGAGAAATGAACCACGAAAATCCGCCACCTTATTTTGCACGGAACACCATCACTTTTTCTGTATAAAACAGGCCGTCTGAAAGTTTTTTCAGACGGCCTCTAAAAAGTTCTGCCGAACCACTTGCGTAATGTATCAAAAAAGCCGCCTGAAAACCTGTACGACATGTTTTCAGACGGCCTTTATGTCGTTTAAGCCCTCAAATCAGGCAAACACCAGCCTGCCGCCTTCTTCTTTCACATGAATCGTGCTTTCGGGCGCATATTTACCTTCGAGCAACGCCATGGCCAGCAGGTTTTCGATTTCCGACTGGATGGCGCGTTTGAGCGGGCGTGCGCCGTACACAGGGTCGAAACCGGCTTTGGCAATCAAATCCAAGGCGGCATCGTCCACTTTCAGGTGCAGGTGCTGCGCTTCCAAACGTTTTTCCAAGCCTTTGAGCTGGATTTTCGCAATGTTGCGGATATTCTCCTGATTCAGTCCGTGGAACACGACCACTTCGTCGATACGGTTGATCATTTCGGGGCGGAAGTAGGCTTTCACTTCGTCCATCACCGCTTCTTTCACGGCTTCGTAATCCTGCGTACCCATTTGTTGGATGTGCTGGCTGCCAATGTTGGAAGTCATGACGATGACGGTGTTTTTAAAGTCCACAGTGCGGCCTTGTCCGTCGGTCAAACGACCGTCATCCAATACTTGCAGCAGGATGTTGAACACGTCGGGATGGGCTTTTTCCACTTCGTCCAAAAGAATCACGCTGTACGGTTTGCGGCGGACTTGTTCGGTCAGGTAGCCGCCTTCTTCGTAGCCGACATAACCCGGAGGCGCGCCGATTAAGCGGGCAACGGCGTGTTTTTCCATGTATTCGGACATATCGATACGGATAAGGTGGTCTTCGCTGTCAAACAGGAAGCCTGCCAAAGCTTTGCACAACTCGGTTTTACCCACGCCGGTCGGGCCTAGGAACAGGAAGCTGCCGTAAGGTTTATTCGGGTCGGCAAGGCCGGAGCGGCTGCGGCGGATGGCGTCGGACACGGCGCGCACGGCTTCGTCTTGACCGACCACGCGGCGGTGCAATACTTCTTCCATTTTCAACAGCTTGTCGCGTTCACCTTCCATCATTTTAGATACTGGGATGCCGGTCATACGCGATACGATTTCGGCCACTTCGTCCGCGCCGACTTCGGTACGGAAGAGTTTGTTTTGTTTTTTGCCGTCGGGGTTGCTTTCCGCCGCCTGCAACTGCGCGCCCAATTTCGGCAACTCGCCGTATTCGAGTTCGGATGCGCGGGCGAAGTCGCCTTGGCGTTTGGCCTGCTCGATTTTGACTTTGATGTCGTCCATCTGTTTCTTGATGTCGGCGGTGCTGGAAGATGCCGCTTTTTCGGCCTTCCAGATTTCGTCCAAATCGGCGTATTCTTTTTGCAAGCCGTCGATTTCTTCGTCTATCAGCTCCAAACGTTTTTTGCTGGCGTCATCGCTCTCTTTGGCAACGTGCATTTTTTCCATTTTGAGCTGGATGATGCGGCGGTCGAGTTTGTCCATCTGCTCGGGTTTGCTGTCCAGCTCCATTTTGATGCGACTGGCGGCTTCGTCAATCAAATCAATCGCTTTATCGGGCAGGAAGCGGTCGGTAATGTAGCGGTCGCTCAATTCTGCGGCGGCAACGATGGCGGGGTCAGTGATGTCGATGCCATGATGAATTTCATAGCGCTCCTGCAAACCGCGCAAGATGGCGATGGTGTCTTCCACGCTGGGTTCGCCGACCAATACTTTTTGGAAGCGGCGTTCGAGTGCCGCGTCTTTTTCGATGTATTGGCGGTATTCGTCCAAGGTGGTCGCGCCGATGCAGTGCAGTTCGCCGCGCGCCAAAGCCGGTTTCAACATATTGCCCGCGTCCATTGCGCCGTCGGTTTTGCCTGCGCCGACCAAAGTATGGATTTCGTCGATGAAAATCAGGGTGTTGCCGTCGTCTTTCGCCAAATCGTTCAACACGCCTTTCAGACGCTCTTCAAATTCGCCGCGGTATTTCGCGCCGGCAATCAATGCCGCCAAATCCAAAACCAGCAGGCGTTTGTTGCGCAGGGATTCGGGCACTTCGCCGTTGACGATGCGCTGTGCCAAGCCTTCGACGATAGCCGTTTTACCCACACCCGGTTCGCCGATCAGTACGGGGTTGTTTTTGGTGCGGCGTTGCAATACCTGAATCGCGCGGCGGATTTCGTCGTCGCGGCCGATAACGGGGTCAAGTTTGCCGTCTCGGGCGCGCTGGGTCAGGTCGAGCGTGTATTTTTTCAGCGCATCGCGTTGGTCTTCGGCATTGGCATCATTCACGTTTTGTCCTCCTCGTACCGCGTCAATCGCGGCGTTGATGTTTTGTTCGGTCGCGCCGGCTTCTTTCAGGATTTTGCCGGTCGCATCATTCTGCTGCACCAAGGCAAGCAGGAAAAGTTCGCTGGCGATATAGGCATCGCCGCGTTTGGTTGCCGCTTTGTCCATCAGGTTCAACACCGCCTGCAATTCGCGGCTGGGCAGAATATCGCCGCCCTGGCCGGATACTTTCGGCAGGCTGTTTAAATGCTGCTGCAAACGCTGTTTCACCTGCGGCACGTTCACGCCCGCATGAGCCAAGAGCGCGGCGGCTCCGCTGTTTTGGTCATCAAGCAGGGCTTTCAGCACAAAGCCCGCTTCCAGATAGCTGCTGTCCGCAGCCAACGCCAAACTCTGAGCTTCTGCAAGGGCTTGTTGGAATTTGGCGGTCAATTTATCGAATCTCATCTTTAGGTTTCCTTTTCTTTTTGAATTTAAAGTTTCTTGATGGCGGTTATATGGTCTCTCTTGTGGGTAACTCAATAGTGAAACTTAAAATAGATTATTATGATTAATTAACATTATGTTATATATAGATATTACTTTCTCACGCCTGTGGATAACTTAAGAGGAAAAACAAGTAAGGCCGTCTGAAAATATTTTCAGACGGCCTTAAAAGATGTGAAAAAACCAAATTCAGCGTTCTATTCGATTAAACCATCGAAGCAGTATCACTGTTACGAACATGCTGATAGAAATTTGCCAATAGAACATATCTTTATTTGGAAAAAGATATTTTATTCCTAGCGTTATAACTGTGGTTGATATAGTTACACACAATATCAGAAAACATATTCTAAACATATTTTCATTTTTAAAAATACGGACTTCCGATTTTTGTTCCTATTGCACTGGTTGCAAAAGCACCAGCCGCTGTTGCAGCAGCAGAACGTATGGCATTAGCAACCCGACCGCCTGAAACGTGATTCGTCTCATTTGCGTTTAATACTTGTATTATCCTATTTGAGTTTTGAAAATCGAAAACAACCTTAATTTCTAAGACATTTAAGAAAATTTGTCCAACAAAATTCCTAATTTTTCCGACAACAGTATTGAAATTCAGTTTCATCCTTTATTTTCTTTTACAAATCTCACTAGCTTGGAGGCATCACAAAAACAGCCTGCGTTCTCATGTATAATCCAAACTCTGATATTTCCCGCAACAGAAAGTCTTCCCCATGAACAAGAAACGCGTCCTCACAGGCGTAACCACTACCGGCATCCCGCATCTGGGCAACTACGTCGGCGCCATCCGCCCCGCCGTCCGCGCGGCGCAAAACCCCGATACCGAATCCTTCCTCTTCCTCGCCGACTACCACGGCATCATCAAATGCCACGAGCCGGAGATGATTCACCAATCCACCCAAGCCGTTGCCGCCACTTGGCTTGCCTGCGGACTCGACCCCGAGCGCACCACCTTCTACCGCCAAAGCGACATTTCAGAAGTGATGGAATTGAACTGGATTCTGACCTGCATCACCGCCAAAGGTCTGATGAACCGCGCCCACGCCTACAAAGCCGCCGTACAGGCAAACGCAGAAAACAATCAGGAAGACCCCGACCACGGCATAGAAATGGGTCTGTACAGCTACCCCATCCTGATGACCGCCGACATTCTCATGTTCAACGCCAACGAAGTCCCCGTCGGTCGCGACCAAATCCAACACGTCGAAATGGCACGCGACATCGCCGGCCGCTTCAACCACCGCTTCAAAGAAGTCTTCACCCTGCCCGAAGTGAAAATCGACGAAAACGTCGAACTCTTGGTCGGCTTGGACGGACGCAAAATGTCTAAATCCTACGGCAACACCATTCCGCTTTGGGAAAACGACAAGAAAACCCAAAAATCGGTCAACAAAATCATCACCAACATGAAAGAGCCGGGCGAGCCGAAACAGCCCGACGAAAGCCCCTTGTTTGAAATCTACAAAGCCTTCTCCACGTCGTCTGAAACCGCAGCGTTCACACAAATGCTTGCCGAAGGCCTGGCATGGGGCGAAGCCAAAAAACTCTTGGCCGCCAAAATCAACGCCGAGCTGGCTGAACCGCGCGAACGCTACAACGAGCTGACCGCCAATCCTTCGCAAATCGAAGACATCTTACAGGCAGGCGCAGCCAAAGCGCGCAAAGAAGCACGCGAACTGCTGGACAAAGTACGCGACGCTGTCGGCATCCGCAGGCTGAAATAAGAACGCAAAGGCCGTCTGAAAACTCAGTTTCAGACGGCCTCTTCATTCGTTCCGCCTTTCTTACCCGCCTTTTTTTCACGTTATAATAAGCCCGACCCGTCAAAATCAGGACACATCATGCAGACTTGGCACGAAGCACTCGGCGCGGAAAAAGAGCAGCCTTATTTCCGCCACATCATCCAAAGCGTGCGGCAGGAACGCGAAGCCGGCCGGATTATTTACCCGCCCGCCGCCGACGTGTTCAACGCATTCAAAGCCACCGAATTCAATCAGGTCAAAGTCGTCATTCTGGGGCAGGACCCGTATCACGGCGCAGGACAGGCGCACGGACTGGCGTTCTCCGTCCGGCCCGAAATCGACATCCCGCCTTCGCTGGTCAATATCTACAAAGAACTGGCCGACGACATCCCCGGCTTCCGCATCCCGCAGCACGGCTGCCTGCAACACTGGGCGGAACAGGGCGTGCTGCTGCTCAACACCGTTCTGACCGTGCGCGCGGGACAGGCGCACTCGCACGCCTCGCTGGGCTGGGAACAGTTTACCGACCGCGTCATCACCCAGCTCAACGAATACCGCGAACACATCGTCTTCATGCTTTGGGGCAGCCATGCCCAGAAAAAAGGTGCGTTTATCGACCGCCGCCGCCATTTGGTGCTGTCCTCGCCGCATCCGTCCCCCCTCTCGGCCTACCGCGGCTTCTTCGGCTGCAAACACTTCTCGCAGGCCAACGCCTACCTGGCCGCACACGGAACGGCTGTCATCGACTGGCAGGTTTGAACCATTGGAAAGGCCGTCTGAAAAAATTTCAGACGGCCTTTATCCCGTTTCTCAAACCGCTTCAATAATCCACCTTAATCTTGGGCGTTTCCTGCGCCGCTTCGTATTCTTCTTCCAACTCAAACCGCAACGGATACAAATCCAGCTTTTCCATCAGCAGGCGGTCGCCGTCTTCGTCGGGGTTTTCGGTGGTTAAGAGCTTGTCGCCGTAGAAAATCGAGTTCGCACCCGCCATGAAACACATTGCCTGCATGGATTCGGGCATATTGCTGCGCCCTGCCGACAGGCGGACGTAGCTGTGCGGCATGGTAATCCGCGCTACGGCGATGGTGCGGACAAACTCCGTCCAGTCCAAATCCTCGGCATCGGCCAGCGGCGTACCTTCCACTTTGACCAACTGGTTAATCGGCACGCTTTCGGGCTGCGGGTCGAGGTTGGCGAGGCTGGCAATCAGTCCGGCACGCTCGGCGCGTGTTTCGTTCATGCCGACGATGCCGCCGCAGCAGACTTTCAAACCGGCATTGCGGACTTTGCCCAAGGTGTCCATGCGGTCTTCGTGTTTGCGCGTATGGATAATGTCGTTGTAGCGCTCGGGGTCGGTGTCGAGGTTGTGGTTGTAGTAATCCAAACCTGCTTTTTTGAAGTCTTCCGCCATGCCGTCTTCGAGCATACCGAACGTGCCGCAGGTTTCCATGCCCAATCCCTTCACGGCTTTGATGATTGCGGAAACCGTCTCCACGTCTTTGGGTTTGGGACCGCGCCATGCCGCGCCCATGCAGAAACGGCTTGCGCCGCGCGATTTGGCGATTTTGGCTTTTTCGACGATTTCATCCACATCCATCATCTGCTCTTTGCCCAGATTGGTGTTGTGGTGCGCCGATTGCGGGCAGTAAGCGCAGTCTTCGGGGCAGCCGCCGGTTTTGATGGACAACAAGGTGGAAAGCTGGATTTCGCGCGGGTTGAAATTTTGGCGGTGGATTTCGGCGGCTTGGTAAACGAGGTCGAGGAAGGGAAGTCCGAACAGGGCTTCGACATCGCATTTTTTCCAATAGCGCGCGGTCGGATGCGGCTTGCGCTCGGTCTTACGGCGCAAGGCGACGGGAGATACGGTCATAGTGTGTTCTTTCGTGTTTACAGCGGCGCAATGACGCTGACGGCCTGACTGCCGGCGCAATGACGGCAGCAGCGGATTTAAAAAAGGCCGTCTGAAAACGGCAGGGGAAGTGTAACGCTTTTAAAAAAACAGGGCAAAAGGTTTTTAAAACAATCGGGCCGCCCGAACAGGATTTCCCGTTCGGACGGCCCGCGGCCGCAATCAGGACTGCCCGCCGGCCCGCCCTATCAGATACTCCGCCAGTTTCGGCACACCCGACGCGGCGCGTTCGGCAATCACCTCCACGCCCGCGCCTACGCCCTGCGGGTTCGGATCGACCAGATAACAATCCGCATCGGGCGGCGCATAGTGAATCAGCGACGCCGCCGGATAAACCTGCATAGCCGTACCGACGATGATGACCACGTCCGCATCGCGCATTTCCTCTGCCGCCTGCGGAAACAGCGGCACTTCCTCGCCGAAAAACACGATGTGCGGACGCATCGGCCCGCCCTTGCTGTCGCGCACGTCGTCGGTCTGCTCGCCGGTAAACCCGATAATCTCGTTTTCGTCGGCAACGCTGCGCAATTTGTTCAATTCGCCGTGCAGGTGCAGAACCTTGCTGCTGCCCGCCTTTTCGTGCAGGCCGTCCACATTCTGCGTGATGATGTGTACGTCGTAATATTTTTCAAGCTCCGCCAAAGCCTTATGCGCGGCGTTCGGCTCGGCGGCATCGGCCTGAAGCCTGCGCTGGTTGTAAAAATCGATGACCAGCTTCGGATTGCGTTCCAGCGCTTCGGGCGTGCAGACATCGGTTACTTTATGCCCTTCCCACAAGCCGCCCGCATCGCGGAAAGTCAACAGACCGCTGTCGGCACTGATGCCCGCGCCGGTCAACACGACACATTTTTTCTTCATATTGCTGCTCCGTCAGGCCGTTCGAACTGGATTTTCAGACGGCCTCAAACCGTTTCCATATCAGTCGTCGGGATGAAACCGCGCCGCTTCGCGCTCTTTGGCGGCGACTTCCTTGTCTTTCAGCTTCGTTCCCAACCCGAGCAGTTTTTCATACTCCGACTGCGGCGTACCGTCGTCCTGCATACCGAACGCGCTGGCATTCACCCAAAGCGCGAGCAGGGAAACGACGAAGGCGCAAAAGCCAACGATATACCAAAACATCTCTTTTTCCCTATCTGTCTGTTGTGGTTTGTAAAGATATGAAATGTATCACAAACATGCTCCGGTATAAATTCTTCCGCCCTACTCTTTCATTCATTTACTTATTATCGGTCGTCAAACCGAAGGCCGTCTGAAAAGTTTTCATAACTTTTCAGACGGCCTTTCAAAACGTTCCCACCCCCGTCCTTCAACCGCCGTACTTGCCAAGGGCCGGTAAAAAGCATTCCACCAGCCACAGCCGCTCCCCCCGCATCCCGAACCACGAGCGGCGGGCGGCAAAGGCTCGGGCAGGCAGGCCGTTTTCAGTGCGGCATTCCTGCACGCCGGAAAACTCGAATGCGGAGCGCACCAGCGGCAGCGAACCGTCAAACAACCGCTCGCCCAGCGGCTGCGTGCCGCAGTCCAGCACCCCGCGCCACTGCGAATGCGGTTCGCAGGCGCTGCGCGCCCAAACGACGGGTTCGCCGTCAAGGCAGAGCAACACGTCGCGGATAAATTCTTCCTGTTTTTCAGACGGCCCGAACCATGCTCCGGCTGCACCGATGCCCAAGTCCAGCAGTTTCACGGTGAAATCGAAACCCAGGCCGCGCAATGCGGCGGTCAGCGACGGGGATTGCAGCAGCGCTGCCATCTGTTTGCCGTAGCCGAGCGCTACGGATTCGGGAATGTCGGGCTGCCAGAGAAGGGGCGGAATTTGGTTTCGGGTCATGATTCGTGTGTATGCGGCAAGACTGTTTTCAAATTTATATTGAGGCCGTCTGAAACGCTTTTATAAAATGTTTCAGACGGCCTCATCGATTTATTTTGTTTTTACAACTCAATCCCTTTCAGCTTCGCCACGGTATTGATGTCTTTATCGCCGCGGCCGGACAGGTTGACCAGAATCACTTGGTCTTTGCCCATTTTCGGCGCGTTGGCGACTGCCCATGCAAGGGCGTGACTGGATTCGAGCGCGGGGATGATGCCTTCGAAGCGGCACAACAAATCAAAGGCTTCGAGTGCTTCGTCGTCTTTGGCGACGGTGTATTCGACGCGTTTGATGTCGTTCAGGTGGCTGTGTTCCGGGCCGATGCCGGGATAGTCGAGGCCTGCGGACACGGAGTGCGTCCCCAAAACTTGACCGTTTTCGTCCTGCATCAGGTAGCTGCGGAAGCCGTGCAATACGCCGATGGGGGCTTTGCTGGTAATCGGTGCGGCGTGGTCTGGGGTGTCCACGCCCAAACCGCCGGCTTCCACGCCGACGAGGCGCACGTTTTCTTCGCCGATATACGGGTGGAACAGGCCGATGGCGTTCGAGCCGCCGCCGACGCAGGCAACTGCGACGTCGGGCTGTCTGCCGATGGCTTCCTGCATCTGCGCTTTGGCTTCGTTGCCGATGACGCATTGGAAATCGCGCACCATTTCGGGATACGGCGCGGGGCCGGCGGCGGTGCCGATGATGTAGAACGTGTCGTCCACGCGGGCGACCCATTCGCGCATGGCTTCGTTCATCGCGTCTTTCAGCGTTCGGCTGCCGCTGTCGACGCTGACTACGTTTGCGCCCAATAATTTCATGCGGAACACGTTGGGCATTTGGCGCTGGATGTCGTCCGCGCCCATGTACACGTCGCAAGTCATGCCGAAGCGGGCGGCGACGGTAGCGGAGGCCACGCCGTGCTGACCCGCGCCGGTTTCGGCGATGACGCGTTTTTTGCCCATGCGGCGGGCAAGCAATGCCTGACCGATGGTGTTGTTTACCTTGTGCGCGCCGGTGTGGTTCAAGTCTTCGCGCTTCAACCAGATTTGCGCGCCGCCCAAATGCTCGGACAATCGCGCGGCATGGTAAACGGGGCTGGGGCGGCCGACGTAGTGTTTCAAATCGCGGTGGAACTCTTCCCAAAACGACGGGTCGTTTTTCGCTGCTTTATAGGCATCCGCCAACTCTTGCAAGGCGGGAATCAGGGTTTCGGAGACATAAAGTCCGCCGTGTTCGCCGAAAAAGCCCTTCTCGTCGGGCGCTTGGTAGTTTTTCATCGGATTTCTTCCTTGTCTGTTTTTTCAGACGGCCTCGGTCTGCTAAAGGCCGTCTGAAAGGGGAAATTGTCGGCAATTATAACTGCTTTTCACACAAACCCGCCATTTCGAAAAACGCCCGATACGCCGCCGCCTTTTTCGCCAAACTCAAAGGATAAGCGCGCGAAGTGGACGGCAGGCGGGTCAGGGTCAAATCCCGTCCGGCAAACGGAAACGGCACGGTTTCGCCCGTTTTCGGCATTTTGATGCCTCCGCCCTGAATATCGAGCAGGACTTCGGTCGCCTTACCGCCGGTGGTGCAGATATGGCGGCAGTCGGGCATCTGCGCCAACACCGCCGCCAAATCGACGGTTTCGACCACCTGCAAAAATTTGTCGGACGCATTGCCGTGTTCGCGCACCGCCTTCAACACGGTCGGGCAGGACGCAATCCCCCGTTCGCGCAAAAACGCCTTGATTTTCTCGGCATCAAACGCCTTTTCGTCCTGCTTTTGAAAATGCGCCGCATCATTAAAAAACACCAGCCCGTAGACGCGCCACATATCGTTTTGGAAATTCGGATAATGAAACTGCATCGCGCGTTTGTCTTCCTTGGGCGGAAACGTCCCCATCATCATCACCGTCGCCTGCGGCGGCAGCAAGGCAGGAAAAGGGTGGGTTTCGATTTCAAGCGGGGCGGACATCATGATTTCCTTGATAAAAAATATTGAACACAAAGCAGCCGGTTGCCGCCTTTTCAGACGACCTTCTGCCCGTACCGCATCAGCGTCATGCCGCCGACTGCCGCCGCGCAACCCGCAACCAGCGAAATATGCAGCGGTTCGCCCAAAACCCACGCCGAAGACAGCATACCGAAAATCGGCACGAGCGTAATATACGCCGCCGCGCTGCCTGCGCCCAAAGTCTTCACGCCTTCGAAATACCACGCGTAGGCCAATACCGTCGCGCCGATGACCAGCCACGCCAATGCCGTCCAACCATGTGCATCCATCGCCGCCATTGCCTCAAACGGCATTCCGTCCGTCCACAACGCCACCACCGACAACATCAGCGCGCCGATGAACGAAGTTGCCGCCGTTACCGTCAACGCGTCTATCCCGCGCAAGACCGCACGTCCGATTAAGGTATAAGCCGCCCAACAGACCACGCAGCCGAAAATCAACCACTCCCCCGCCTTGATGCCGCCCGACAATACCGTCAACGGCTGTCCTTGCGTTACCGCCGTTATCGCACCACAAACCGCCAACAGCATACCTGCCAAAATCTTCGCATTTAAACGCTCGCCGAAAAGCCAAGCCGCCAGCAGCAGTGTCAGCACGGGATTCACCGCCACAACCACCGCCGCCTTGCCCGCCGGCATCGCCTGCAAACCCAGCATGAAAAACACCGCATAGCCGCACACCCCGACGGAAGCAGCCACCGTCAAGCCCAGCCATTGCCGCGCCGACAAAGCCGCAAAAGTCGCAAACCTGCTGCGCGCAAACAACCAACCCGACAACAAAACCGAAGCCAGTACAAACCGAAGCGCCCCGCCCGTCAGCGGCGGCAGCGACTGACCCAGCATCCGCCCCATCGGCCAAGACGCCCCCCACAACACCGCCATCCCCAGCAGTTTCAAATGTACAGAATAACGTTCCATCTCATTCCTTTATCAACAAAGGTCGTCTGAAAACCCGATTTTCAGTTTCAGACGACCTTTGCTGCCACCACAAACGCCGCTATTTTTTCCTTGTCTTTAATCCCTGCCGAGCTTTCCACGCCGCCGGACACATCCACCGCCGCCGCGCCGCTGGTTCTCACCGCATCGGCGACATTTTCGGGAGTCAGCCCTCCGGCGAGTATCCACGGCTTGCCCAAATCTTCCGGCAGCATCGTCCAATCGAAGCTCTGCCCCGTGCCGCCGTATTCGGTCGGATGATACGCATCAAAGAGCAAAGCGCGTGCATGAGGAAACTTGGCACACGCATCCTCAATATCGGCGGCGGACTGCACACGCACGGCTTTGAGATACGGCCGGTCAAACTGACGGCAAAAATCATCGTCTTCATCGCCGTGAAACTGAATCACGTCTATCGGCACTTGGCGCAGGATTTCGCGGATAACGTCCGACTGCTCGTTCACAAACAACGCGACCGCCGACACAAACGGCGGCAGCACCGCCACGATTTCCTTCGCCTGCGCCGCCGTTACCGCACGTTTGCTTTTCGCGTAAAACACCAGCCCGACGGCATCGGCGCCCGCTTCGGCGGCGGCAAGGGCATCCTCGGGGCGGGTGATGCCGCAGATTTTGATACGGATAGTGTTCATGGTTTCAACTTTCGGAACAAGATTTCGATAGCCAAGCATTATAAACAACCCGGCGGCCGGTATGTCGTTTCAACTCCGTTACGGATTTCCGGACGGGCATCACTTTCCCCGCATATTGTATACGGAAACATTTTCAATACACCGTCCGGCATCAGCGTTACAATACCCCATTCCTTTTTCAGACGGCCTCATACCATGCCTATCCTCGCTTGGAACACCCCGCCCGCCCCCGCCGAACTTGCCCACATTATTGAGACACGTTCCGCGCCTCTGCATCTGGTTGCCTGTCTGACCGAAAACCGCATACCCGATTTTCCTTTGTCCGATGCCCCGACCGAGTTGGAAGGTCGTCTGAAAACCCGCCTCGACCAAGCCCTAAAATGCCTTCAGTTCAACAGCGTCAACTTTCTGGAAAACCTGCTGCCCGACGTACATATCTGGCTTGTCCCGCCACACCGCGCCGATAGCCTGTACGAACATTTCGACCGTATCGAATGGCAGACCGAAACCGTACCGCAAGTCGCGCCCAAACCCGTCAAACCCTGGTTCAGACGACCTCAATCTACCACTCCGCCCGAACACGCGCTGGTTATCGGCGCGGGCATTGCCGGCGCCGCGACCGCGCGTAAACTGGCGGAACACGGCGTGCGCGTTAGCGTTTTGGAAGCGGGCAAAGCGGCGCAAGGCGGCAGCGGCAACCGCCAAGGGCTGCTCTACGCCAAAATCTCGCCGCACGACACCGATCAGACCGAACTGCTGCTGGCGGGCTACGGCTACACCCGCCGCCTGCTGCAAGACCTGTTGCCCGATTCCGACGCATGGGGCGGCGATGGCGTGTTGCACCTCAATTTCGACGAAGCCGAACGCAAACGCAATCAGGCATTGGGTTTGCAACAGCATCACGCCCACCTTTACCGCAGCGTGTCCACCGACGAAGCCGCGCAAATTGCAGGCATAGACGTCTTTTCAGACGGCCTCTACTGGCCGCAGGGCGTATGGCTGAACCCGCCCGCCGTCGTCCGCGCCTTGCTGAATCATCCGCTGATTGCGTTGCACGAAGACACGCCCTTATCCGCTGCCGAATACGACGGCGCAAACTGGACGGCGCACACGCCGCGCGGCAGCTTTAGCGCACGCTGCATCATCTACTGCATGGGCGCGCACAGCCCGAACGCCGCCGATGCCAACGTCTCCGCCCTGCCTTTCCGCCAAATCCGCGGACAAACTGGCGTAGCGGCGGCAAGCGGTTTTTCCAAACGCCTGCGCTGCGCCTTATCTGGCGAAAGCTACATCAGCCCGAGCTGGCAAGGGCAACACTGCTACGGCGCAACCTTCGTCCTCAACAGCAACGACGACGCTTGGCACCCGCACGAAGAAGCCGCCAACCGCGCCGCCCTGCAACAGCTCAACCCGCCATTGGCGCAATCATTGTTCGAGCAAAACCCGCTTCGCTCGGTTTCAGACGACCCCTCTGGTCTACCGCAAGGACACGCCGCCTTACGCTGCGACAGCCCCGACCACCTGCCCGTCGTCGGCGCACTCGGCGACATCGCCGCCATGCAGACCGCCTACGCCAAACTCGCGTTGGACAAAAACTACCGCCTCGACAACGTCCCCTGCCCCTATCTGCCGAACTCCTACATCAACACCGCCCACGGCACGCGCGGCCTCGCCACCGCCCCCGTCTGCGCCGCCGCCATTGCCGCCGACATCCTCGGCCTGCCCCAGCCCCTGTCCCAACGCCTGCGCACCGCCCTGCACCCCAACCGCGCCGTCATCCGCGCCGTCGTGCGGCAGCAGCCTTTGCTTTGATGCAACACACAGGCCGTCTGAAAACAATACGGCAAATATCCGATTCGCATTATCAACCGATTGATTGCAATTCCGTTTTACAGTACAACAGCGGTATAATCAATTTACCGTTATCTACGCCCCGCAATATTCCTTTACTTTTTAACCCATTAATTTAAAATAACGAAATTTATTCAAATTGGTTGAAACATGAGACATTACGGAACAATCGCACACTGGAACGAAGCTCGGAAATTCGGCGCGATACTTGAAGAATATTCCCAAAAAGAAGTCTTCGCGCCACTGGCCGCCTTCGACCGGACAGACCCGCCGCCCACCGTCGGCGAAAGGGTTTCCTTCGAAATGACGGTAGGCCGCCGCAACCGCGACGAAGCCGCCGACATCCGGTATATGGACAGGTTTGCCGACGAGGAAGAAGACGGTTTTCAGGCAGAAGCATCCGACAGCGTCAAAAAAACCGCCCTCACCGCCTTCATCGCCGGCCTAATCGCCTTCGGCGGCTATTACGGCTACCACTATGTCGCGGAAAACAGCAGCAAAATCATCCCGCACCAGCAAAACGAAGTCATTGTAAAACAAGTGGCCGAGCAGATTCACGCAGACCGCCAGGCATGGAAGGCTGCCGTTTCCGGTTCGGGACACGGCAAAGCGGTCAAAACGGAAAGCCAACCGCAGGAAAAAGCCAAAGCAGACGACAGTATCGGCGGGCGGATAATGCAACTGTTCAATAAAGAAGAAAGCCGCTACAAATGCGACGGACGCCAATACTGTTCGGAAATGACTTCGCTGGACGAAGCCAGATATTTCGTAAAACACTGCCCCAACACCAAAATGGACGGGGACCACGACGGCGAACCCTGCGAAAGCGACAGCCGCTGGCGTTAAACTTATTTTCGATTGCAAGGCTTAAAAAGGCCGTCTGAAAACTTATCCGGCATCCGGTTTTCAGACGGCCTCATGCTGTCCGACCGTTATATAATTGCCGTCTCAAATTCCCGAATGCATCAAACAAAATGTCTTCCCCGCAAACTAATAAAGACCCGCTAGGCTCATGCTGGATGATAGCCGCCGCACTGTGCTTCACCCTGATGAACCTGTGCATCAAGGCTGCCGCGCAGAAATTCGGCCTGTACAGCGGCGAACTGGTATTCTGGCGCATGAGTTTCGCCGCCGCCGTGCTGGGTATCACGGCCAAAGCGCAAGGCCGCACCTTCTCCACGCCGCATTGGAAAACCCACCTCAACCGCAGCGTCATCGGTTCGGCCGCCATGCTCTACCTGTTTTACGCTGTCATGCACCTGCCGTTGGCGACGGGTGTAACCCTCAGCTACACGTCATCGATTTTTCTGGCCGTCTTTTCCTTCCTGATTTTCAAGGAACGCATCGCGCCCTACACGCAGGCGGTATTGGTACTCGGTTTCGCCGGCGTGGTGCTGCTGCTGAACCCGTCTTTCGGCAGCGGGCAGGGAACCGCCGCGCTGGCCGGCCTGGCGGGCGGCGCAATGTCGGGCTGGGCTTATTTGCAGGTGCGCGAACTATCATTGCTGGGCGAACCGAGTTGGCGCGTGGTGTTCTACTTTTCCGTAACCGGCATGGTGCTCGGCGCAGGCTGCGCGGCGGCAACCGGCTGGCACGTCCCCACCGCCGACATGCTGCCCTATCTCTGCGCCGTCGGCCTGTCGGCGCTGGTCGCGCAACTGTCGATGACCCGCGCGTACAAAGTCGGCAACAAATTCACCGTTGCCTCGCTATCCTACCTGACCGTCGTATTTTCTTCGCTGGCAGGCATCGTGTTGCTGGGCGATAAAATCACTTGGCAGGAAATAGCCGGTATGGTTATTATTGTGGCAAGCGGCATATTAAGCGGTATCAAGCCGATTTGGATCAAGCAACTCTTCACCCGATAAGGAACGACAATATGATTTCCATCCGCGAGCAGTCTTACGGCCTGAATGTGGCTTTATACAACGAGTTTACGCTGGAAGATTTCCAAGAGCTGGAGCAGGCGCTGCTGGCGTGCAAACAGCGCATCCACCTGCCCGACATCCTGCTGGATTTATCGATGCTGAAAGACTTTACCATCGATATGGCGGTGGAACAGATTAAGTTTTTGAATCAGCACGAAACCGACTTCGGCCGCGCGGCCGTCGTTACGGACGACATTTGGATCAAACTCGGCGCCCGCCTGTCCAGCTTGCTGACCAACCAGCATCCCAAATATTTCAACGACGCCGCCGAAGCGCAGGCCTGGCTGCTGGAAAGCAACTCGAAGTAAATCGCCCGTCATGCTTAATACAAGGAAACGAGGCCGTCTGAAAAGTATTTTCAGACGGCCTTCCGTTCAAAAACGTCCAAAATCGGGTCATACCCTCCCCAATCCGTTTTCCAGCTTTTCAGCCAGCTGCTTCAGGTGTCCGGCAACATGACGGACGGTGGTTTCATCGGCTTCTTTTTCCGTCAGGCTGACAGCGATGCCGTAGCGCTGCCCCTGCATGTCGGCCAATGCCGTGCCGAAACAATACATACCCAACCTGAGTTGGCCGTTGTCGACGGCATAGCCCCGCGCGCGCGTCTGCGCCAGTTCTTCCAGCAGTCCGTCCTGCGTGCGGACGCTGGTGTCGGTAAGCGGTTCGGGAAAGGCGGTAACAATCTGCCTGACTTCCTCATCGCTGAAAGTGGCCAGTATGGCTTTGCCGGTGGCCGTCAATACGGCGGGAAACCGCATACCTGCGCGGAAAATGAAACCCAGCGGCGAAGTGCTGTTGCGGCAGGCCAAATACATTACTTGATCGCCGGTTAACACGGAAAGGGTCAGCGTGTAAGCATCCAGTGCGGGCATAGCGGCAATAGCCTGCTGAAAATCAGCGACAATGTCCTGCGTGGCTAAAAAACCGTTTGCCCAATACATTAAATGCGTTCCGGGCGTAAAGCCGCCGTCGCCGCTTTTGCGTATCAGCCCGTAAGCCAGCATACCGTTCAAGAGGCCGTGCACCGAACTGCGCGGCAAATCGAGCTGTTTGGCAATCTGTGCGCCATTGAGCGGCCGGGCAGCTTTGGTCAGCAAATCGAGAATCCGCACAATCTTTTCCAGAGCAGGATTAGTAAGTTTTTGTTCTGACATAATATTTATTCATTGACAAATTTCGACGGCAAAATTTATGATTAAAACGTTCCATATATTAAATTAATGTTCAATATATGGAACAAATAAAGAATTTAAATATGATTTTATCAGGAAAAAGGAGGCGGTTATGAATACTTGGATTGAGCGGATGCGTGATGTTTTGCCGACCGGCGCGGCGGTGGGCTGCGACTGGTTCGCCCAAAGCGCGCGCAATGCAGTGATTAAATCAACCGACGGACGGGAAATTATCGACTTCGTAGGCGGTATCGGCGTACTGAATGTCGGCCACTGCCATCCGAAAGTGACGGCGGCAGTCGCGGCGCAACTGGAGAAATTCACGCATACGGCCTTTCAGGTTGTGCCTTACCAGAATTATGTCGAACTGGGCGAAAGATTGGGCAAACTGGTACCCATTGAAGGCAAAGTGAAATGCCAGTTTTTTTGCAGCGGCGCGGAAGCGGTTGAAAACGCAGTGAAAATCGCCCGCGCCCACACCAGGCGCAACGGAGTGATCGCATTCGGCGGCGCGTTTCACGGCCGCACGCTGATGACGCTTGCCCTGACCGGAAAAGTGTCCCCCTATCAGGCAGATTTCGGCGCCATGCCTTCGGGCGTGTTCCACGCGCTTTTCCCTTCCGAAACGCAGCATATCAGCGTGGAGGATGCGGTTAAAAGCATCAAAAGGATTTTCAAAAGCGATATTGCGCCGCACGACGTGGCCGCCATTATTTTGGAACCGGTGCAGGGCGAAGGCGGTTTCAATGTCTGCCCGCCCGAATTTATGCGCGCCGTGCGTGAGATTTGCGACGAACACGGCATTGTGATGATTGCCGACGAAGTACAGTCCGGTTACGGCCGCACAGGCAAACTTTTTGCGATGGAACATTACGACGTCAAACCCGATTTGATTACGATGGCAAAAAGTCTGGCGGGCGGCATGGTATTGAGCGGCGTGGCGGGCAAGGCCGACATCATGAATGCGGCAAGGCCGGGGGGCTTGGGCGGAACATACGCCGGCAACCCTTTGGGCATTGCCGCGGCATTGGCGGTGCTGGACATCATCGAAGAAGAAAAGCTGCTGGAACGTTCCCAATATCTGGGCGACAAGCTCAAACAGTTCCTGCGCGATTTAAACGCACCCGAAATTACCCAAATCCGCGGCTTAGGTTCGATGGTGGCCGTTGAATTCGGCGACGACGACTGCCCGAACAGCGAGTTTGCCGCCAAAGTGAAAGCCATTGCGATGGAAAACAACCTGCTGCTGCTCACCTGCGGCGCGCACGCCAACGCTATCCGCTTCCTTTACCCGCTGACGATTGAGGAAGAACTCTTCAACCGGGCTTTGACGATTCTGAAAAACGCCTTTGAGAAAGCGCGCCAAAGCTAAAAACGCTGAAACGAGGTTTCAGACGGCCTAGAGGCCGTCTGAAAAACACCCGCCACATTATTTTGCAGGACTTCCCATGAAAACCTTTTCCCAACTGCTCAACCACCCCGATATTTCCTTTTCCCCGATTTCAGACGGCCTCAAAGTCGGCAATCCGGCAACGGGCGAAACTTTGGCGTTTGTCCGCACGACTCATTCAGACGGCCTCAAATTGCTGATTCAAAAGGCGGAGGCCGCACAAAAATTATGGGCAGCAAAAACCGCGTTAGAGCGCGCCGATGTATTGTGGCGTTGGTATTTTTTAATAAAGGAAAACAAAGAAGAACTGGCACGCATCATGACGATGGAACAGGGCAAAAGCCTGACCGAGGCGCGTGGCGAGATGGATTATGCGGCTTCGTTTGTGCGCTGGTTTGCCGAAGAAGCGCGGCGGATTGACGGCGATGTGCTGACAAGCGTGAAAGCGTCGCAAAAACTGGTTGTGTTGAAACAGCCTGTCGGCGTTACCGCTGCGATTACACCGTGGAACTTTCCGTCCGCGATGATTGCGCGCAAGGCCGCGCCTGCTTTGGCGGTGGGCTGCGCGATGATAGTCAAACCCGCGTCGCTCACGCCCCTGAGCGCGTATGCACTGGCGCTACTGGCTTACGAAGCTGGCGTACCGCAGGATTTACTTCCCGTTGTCAGCGGTCGTGCTTCGGAAATCAGCCATGAATTTGCCACGAACCCGACCGTGCGCAAAATCAGTTTTACCGGCTCGACCGAAGTCGGCGCGAAAATTTTTGCCGACAGCGCGGCGGACATTAAAAAACTCAGTTTGGAACTGGGCGGCAACGCGCCGTTTATCGTGTTTGACGATGCCGATTTAGACAAAGCCGTCGAAGGTGCGCTCGCCAGCAAGTTCCGCAACAGCGGTCAGACCTGCGTCTGCACTAACCGCGTTTACGCTCAATCCGGCATTTACGACGAATTTTGCCGCAAATTAAGTGAAAAAGTGGCCGCGCTCAAATTGGGCAACGGCCTGGATGAAGGCGTCAACCAAGGGCCGCTGATTGAGGAAAAAGCGGTGGAAAAAGTCGAGCAGCACATCGCCGACGCGCTCGCCAAAGGTGCGGTCTGCCTGACCGGCGGCAAACGCAGCGCGTTGGGCGGAACGTTTTTCGAACCGACTGTCTTAAGCGGCGTAACGGCGCAAATGGCGGTGGCGCGCGAAGAAACCTTCGGGCCGTTGTGCCCCGTGTTCCGCTTTGCAACCGAAGCCGAAGTCATTGCGGCCGCCAACGATACGGAATACGGTTTGGCGGCCTACCTCTTCACCGCCGACACCGCCCGCCAGTGGCGCGTCGGCGAAGCCTTGGAATACGGCATGGTCGGCGTCAATACGGGCTTAATCAGTAATGAAGCGGCACCTTTTGGCGGCGTGAAACGCAGCGGGCTGGGACGCGAAGGCAGCAAATACGGTGCGGACGAATATTTGGAATTGAAATATTTGTGTATCGATGTGGCCGGATAGCCTGCCGTCGGTTTTCAGACGGCCTCACATCGGTCAGGCCGTCTGAAAACCGCAACTTCTGTTAATTTCCCTTCATTTCTAATCTCCTGTATGCCGTTTCAAACGACACACAGGGATGATTGTTCCCTGAAAAACGGGGGATTCCAAAAAACATAGAAAGCAGATAAACAAAATCTGACAAATCTGCGGGTTTACAAGGAGAAACTTAATTTCAACAGGAGGCTGAAATGTCTGATGTATTGAGAGTGGAGAAAATTACCTTTTGGGAAGGCGTGGCCATGATTATCGGCACCAATATCGGTGCGGGGATTTTGGGCGTGTCGTATGCCGCGCGGCAGGCGGGCTATATGCCTTTGCTGTTTTGGCTGGTGGTGGTCGGCGTGATTACGACCGTTACGATGCTTTATGTGGCCGAAGCCACGTTGCGCACACGGCAGCACGAGCAGTTGAGCGGTTTGGCGCAGCGCTATGTCGGCGGGTTCGGTTCGTGGCTGATGTTCGCCTCGGTAACGGTCAATGCACTGGGCGCGCTGATAGCGTATATGAGCGGCAGCGGCGATTTGATGCATTCCTTGTTCGGCATCGACAAACGCATCGGCAGCATCCTGTTTTTCATCCCCGCCGCGCTGATTCTGGCTCTGGGCCTGAAAGCCTTGGGCAGGAGCGAGAAATGGATTACGTCGCTGATGGTGCTCATGCTGCTGGTACTGGTCGGCGCGACGCTGTTTTTCCCGACCACCGATTTCAGACGGCTTTTAGACGGCAGTTGGCTGTATATGGTGCCCGTGTTCAACTTGGTGGTGTTTATTTACTGCGCGCAATACATCGTGCCGGAAATAGCGCGCGGCCTGTCGCATACGCCCAAACAACTGCCCAAAGTCATCGTTACCGGCATGTTTTGCACCTTTGCCCTGATTGCGCTCGTGCCGTTGTCCGTGATTTCGCTCAACGGCCTGGACAACGTCAGCCAGGTGGCGACGGTAAACTGGGGCAATGCTTTGGGAAGTTGGGCGTTTTTCATGGCAAACGGCTTCGCATTGTTCGCCATGCTGACTTCCTATTGGGGCATCGGCGGCAGCTTCTTAACCAATATTGCCGACCGCTTCAGCCTGAAAGTCGATGACAACCTGAAAGTCCGTTCGCTGACCGTGGTCGTGGTCGCCCTGCCGCCGCTGGTACTGGCTTACAGCGGCATGGTCGGCTTCGTTGACGCGCTTTATTTTGCGGGCGTGTTCAGCGGCGTGGTATTGAGCATCGTACCGTATCTGATTATCAAAGGCGCACGCGGCAAGGGCAACCGCACACCCGAATGGACGTGCGCCCCCTGGATGACCCATCCCGCGATTTACACGCTGATTTTCCTGCTCTACAGTGCAAGCGCGGTTTATGCGGTATTGGCGAAACTGGATTTGCTGCCTCCGGGCTGGTAAACGGTTTTATAGTAAAAAGGCCGTCTGAAAAATGTTTTTCAGACGGCCTTTTCTTTCTAGGGTTCAGACATTCTGCGCCTGTTCCGGATGGTCGGCAATAAAGCTGCTGCGGTCGCAGTAGGAAGTCTGCGTGCCCAGCCGCGTTACCGAATCGGCCGCGTAGCGGTTGGCAGTTTCAATCGCTTTGGCGATGTCGCCCGTTTTAACGTAGACGTGCGAAAAACAGCCGATAAACGCATCACCCGCGCCGGTGGTATCGCGCGCTTTGACTTTGAACGACGGGAACATGCGCTCTTTGCCGTCTTGGTCGAGCCACAGTACGCCTTTGCTGCCGAGGGTTACGATGACGTTTTTCACACCGGCCTGATGCAGCGCGACCGCCGCTTTGCGGATGTCGTCTTCACTGTCTACCGGCATGCCGGTCAAAAGCGAGAGTTCGGTTTCGTTCGGCACGATAAATTCGCAGGATTTGACTTGATCCAATACCAAATCGGGCTGCGCGGGCGCGGGGTTGAACAGCACGGGAATGCCGTGTTCTTCGCCGAATTTTACCGCCGCATATACGGTTTCGGTGGGGATTTCCAACTGCAAAACGATGAGCTTGCATTTTTTGATGTCTTCCGCCGCCGCGTCGATGTCGGCGGAAGTCAGCAGTTTGTTGGCGCCTTTGATGATGATGATGGAGTTGCGCGATTCGGGGTCGACAAAGATGGGGGCGACGCCGCTGGACGCGTCGCTTTTCAGGATGTAGCGCGTGTCGATGTTGTGGCGCCGGAAGTTTTCGATGGTGTTTTCGGCGAAGATGTCGTTGCCCACGCGGGTAAGCATCAATACTTCCGAACCCAGTTTCGCGGCGGCGACCGCCTGATTCGCGCCTTTGCCGCCGCAGCCGAGTTTGAAATCGGGCGCTTCGATGGTTTCTCCTTCGACCGGCATACGGTTGATATAGGTAACCAGGTCGACCATGTTGGAACCGATAACTGCGATGTCCATAGTTATTACTCCTGTTTTTAATTGTAGATTCCGCACGCCTCCATACCCGAATCGGGCGGATACGGCAGGCGGCGGGTGTTTTATCCTACGGTAAATAAATTACCTTGATACGGAAATACCGTCATACCCGGGTTTGACCCCGGCTCTAGTCTTTGATTCCCGTGTTGACGGTAAACGATTTGGCCTCGCCCGGTTGCAGCCATTGCAGCGTGCCTGCTTTTTCCGCCGCCAGATAGCCTTCGGGGCGGGCGGTGGCGGGCAGCACGAACGCGGCGACTTTTTGGTCGGGATTGTTCAGAATCCAGCGGGTGGCATGCGGGAACTCTTGGCTGGAAAAGCGCGTGCTGAACGTAGTCTGCGTTACCGGATGGTAAATCTCGAATTCCAAATGGTCGCCGTATTGCGCCAGATTGTCGGCGAAATACACGATTTCGGGGTCGTAGCAGTCGGGGCGGTCCAAAACGCTGCCGTCCACTTCCCCGTTCAGGATGGCCCGGTTGAACTCCTGCCACTGCGGCGTCGGATGCACGTGCAGCGGCACGGTGCGGCGCAGTTGGAACGCGCTGTCGGGCAGGTTCTGCCGCATCTGCCCCTGCTCGGCATAGGCATAGTTCATATGACACATATACAGCAGCGGCATCGGCTGGTAAGCGGACAGGTTTTCCACCAGCATACCGATGTCGAAACGCGGGCTGCCCGCCGTCAGCGTTACCGACGGCGAAGCCAGATAGTGGTGGCCGAAGCCGCGCACGTATTCGTATTCGCTGACGACACGGACACTGTTTTCATCGACTTCCAGCCATGCTTTGTCCATCGGCGCGCACGGAAATTCGCCGTGCAGCGGGTGCGTGTCTTCAGGTGAGGGGCAGCCGCCGGTCAGCAGCCCGGAATGGAAGGCGAAGCAGCCGTAGGTATCGACGATTTCGCTGCCGCGCTGCGGTTTTTGGAACATGTTGTCCATCCGCAGGCTTTTGCCGTCAAACACTGCATCCCAGATGATTTGCCCCATCAGCGGCAAAACTTCCACAAAGCCCCGCGAATTGGCGATTTTCAAAGCGGCGATGTTTTGCGGATACGCAAAGGCGGTTACGGTAAACTCGTCGGATTGCAGCACAACCTGCGGTTCTTTGCCGAACAGTGATTCGGATAAAGGTATTCGGTACATTTCGTTACTCCTTTCGCTCTTTGTTTTCAACGGGATTTTTCAGACGGCCTCAAGATTTTGCACAGGCCGTCTGAAAACGCGGCAGCGGTTTTAACGACTCTCCGCCGTTTCTAGACGGTGTTTGTTCCAAAAATACAGCAGCACCACCACGAAGCACACCAGCGACACCGAAAAAGCCAGTTGCATCGAGCCTAACATGTCGGACACCAGCCCCTGAATCACCGGCACGACCGCGCCGCCGATAATCGACATCACAATCACGGCGCCGCCGGTTTCGGTGTGGCGCTTGTCGGTAATCGCATCCAACGAACGCGCGTAGATGGTTGCCCAGCAAGGGCCGAACATCGTCGACACGAAAATGGCCGCCCATATCGCGCTCATGTCGTGAACGCCGATAACATACACCAGCGCCAGCGAACCCAGCACTGAATAGGCAATCAGCACTTTGTTTTCATTAAACCGCTTCATCAGGATGTTGGCGAGGCACTTGCCCAAAAAGAAACCGACGAACGCGTATATCACATAATTGGCCGCGGCGCGCTCGTTCAAACCGGCATCCATCTGCAAGGCCAGCCGTATGGTGAAAGACCAAACCGCCGTCTGCATGCCCACATAAAAAAACTGCGCCATAATTCCGAATCTGAAACGCGAGTTGCACGCCAGATAACGCAGCGTTTCGCCGATGGTCGCCTTGGTTTCGTGCTCCTCCTTATCCAAAGGCTTACAGCGCGGAAACTGGGTAATCGCCACTATCACCAGCAGCACCACCAACACCATAATGATGAACTGGTAAGGTTGCAAAGTGCGTTGCAGCATTTCGGCGGCCAACTACTGCTTGCCCGCGCCGTCCAACGTTTCCATCTGTCTGTGCAGCGCTTCGCCTTCAGTGAAAATCAGATACTTACCCAGCAGGATGCCGCTCAAAAAGCCCACAGGCGTGAACGTTTGCGAAATATTCAAACGCAGCGTGGAGCTCTCTTTCGGCCCGATCATTGAAGAATAGGTGTTGCACGACGTTTCCAAAAACGACAGCCCCACCGCAATCGCAAACAGCGCCATCAAAAACACACCATAAGTCGCCATGTGCGAAGCGGGGAAAAACAGCGTACAGCCGCCGATGTAGCACACCAGCCCTATCAGAATGCCGACCTTGTAACTCCAGCGGCGGATAACGCGGCTGGCCGGAATCGCAATCAGGAAATAACCGCCGTAAAACGCGCTCTGCACGAAAGCCGAGGCAAAATCCGACAGCGTGAAAATCGACTTGAACTGCGTAATCAGAATATCGTTCAAACTCGCCGCCATGCCCCACATCGGAAAGCATATCGACAAAAGGACATATTGAAACCACGGCGTACAGTCCAAATAGCCGTCGGACAACTGACGGGCACTGGTTTTAATAATCATGATTCATCTCTCCTGAACTGTCGTTAAGCAACGCCACGCCCGCAGACGCCCCAATACGGCTTCCCCCCGCGGCAACCATGGCTGCCATATCTCGGGCGGTGCGCACTCCTCCCGAAGCCTTCACTCCCATTTTATTCCCTACGCACTCCCGCATCAGGCGCACGGCTTCCACCGTTGCTCCGCCGGTTGAAAAACCGGTCGACGTTTTCACGAAATCCGCTCCGGCCGCCAAAGCACAGGCGCACGCCTTGCGGATTTCTTCTTCAGTAAGCAGACAAATTTCCAAAATAACCTTCACCAAAGCCTTGCCGTCCGCAGCCGCCACAACGGCTCTGATGTCCGCTTCCACACCGGCCCAGTCGCCGTCTTTGGCCAAGCCGATATTCATGACCATATCCACTTCGTCCGCACCGTTTGCAATCGCATCTTTCGTTTCGAAAGCCTTGGCCGAGGAAGTGGCCGCCCCCAGAGGAAATCCGATAACGGTGCAGACCTTCACGTCCGTCCCCGCCAACCGGGCTTTCGCAAAAGCCACCCGCGCGGGGTTCACACACACGGAACAAAACCCGTATTCCGCCGCCTCGCCGCAAAGCCGCGCTACCTGCGCCTGCGTCGCCTGAGCTGCCAGAAGGGTATGGTCGATTAATTTGCTTTGGTTCATCAGAAACTCCTTTGCCGGTTGTCCATAAAATTTTACAAACGCAAAATCACTGTCAAGCATATGGAAATACTACATAGCCGGTTTGTCCTTATCAAACCACAAAAATGGAAAGTTTGATTTATTTCAAATATATAACGAATGAACCTGTTGCCCGTCATTCCTGCGCAGGCGGAAATCTGAAGTTCCGGGTTGCGGCCGTGATTTTCGTCTGTACGGGAACGACGGATAAACCAGGGCCGAACAAACCGTTCATGCTGCTCCCCTGCCGTACCCTTCCCTACTCCGCCCAGCCGTGCAAACCGCGCTATATCCGTCCGCTTCCACGCCCTTCCCGAATGCCCGCTGTGAAACCGGTTTCCCGTAAACGGTTTCACAGTAAAAAGGCCGTCTGAAAAATGTTTTTCAGACGGCCTTTTGATTTTCATACCCCTTACATCACATCCAACACATCAATGCCCAGCAAATCCAAGCCTTGTTTCAGCGTGTCGCCGGTGAGCTTCGCCAGTTGCAGGCGGCTGTTGCGGGTTGCGCCTTCGGCTTTGAGTATCGGACAGGCTTCGTAGAAGCGGCTGAACAGGGTGGCGGTTTGGTAGAGGTAGGCGGCGAGGTAGTGCGGATACGCCGTGTCTGCCACGCTTTGCAGCACGTCTTCGAATTTCAGAAGCTCGGCGGCAAGCTGTTTTTCCAGCGGTTCTGTCAAAACGGTTGGTGCGGTTGCATCCCATTCGCCGGCTTTGCGGAATACGCTCTGTACGCGGGTGTAGGCGTATTGCAGGTAGGGGGCGGTGTTGCCTTCAAACGAGAGCATGGCGTCCCAGTCGAACACATAATCGCTGGTGCGGTTTTTGCTCAAATCGGCGTATTTGACTGCGCCGATGCCGACGGTTTTGCCGATTTTAGCGGCTTCATCCGCGCCCAATTTGGGATTTTTTTCTTTCACCAAAGTCGTGGCGCGTTCGACGGCTTCGGTCAGCAGGTCAACCAGCTTCACGGTGTCGCCGCTGCGCGTTTTGAACGGTTTGCCGTCTTTGCCCATCATGGTGCCGAAGCCGATAAACTCGGCTTTTGCATCTTCCGGCAGATAACCTGCTTTGCGGGAAGTGGTGAAAAGTTGTTCGAAGTGCAGGGCTTGGCGGTGGTCGACGACGTACAGCAGGCGGTCGGCTTTCAGACGACCTATGCGGTAGCGCAGACAAGCCAAATCGGTGGAGGCGTAGAGGAAGCCGCCGCCTTGTTTTTGCACGATAAACGCGGCGGGTTCGCCTTCTTTGTTTTTAAACTCGTCCAAGAACACGACTTTCGCGCCGTCGTCTTCGACCGCCAGGCCTTTTTGAACCAAATCATCGACCACGGGTTGCAAATCGTCGTTGTATTTCGATTCGCCCGCCACGTCTTCGGGGCGCAGTTTCAAGCCCAATGTGTCGTAAACGGCTTGGGCGTGCGAGAGCGAAATATCGACAAACTGTTTCCATAACGCCAACACGGTTTCATCGCCGCCTTGCAGCTTCACAACGTATTCGCGCGCGGTGTCTGCAAAGGCAGGGGCTTCGTCAAAGCGCACTTTGGCGGCGCGGTAAAACTGTTCCAAATCCGCCAACTTAAACGCGGCATTGTCTTTTTGCTGCTCAACCAAATAAGCGACCAACATGCCGAACTGCGTACCCCAGTCGCCGACGTGGTTTTGACGGATGACGGTGTTGCCCATAAATTCCAACACGCGCGAAATGCTGTCGCCGATGATGCTGGAACGCAGATGGCCGACGTGCATTTCCTTTGCCAGATTGGGCGAGGAATAGTCGATGACGACGGTTTGCGGTTTGTCGGTTTCCGCTATGCCGAAACGCGCGTCGTTCAAAGCCGCATGAATGTTTTGGGCGAGAAATTCGGGGCGCAGGCGCAGGTTGATAAAGCCCGGGCCGGCCACTTCCGCGCTTTCAATCACGGCGTTGCCCGCCAATGCTTCGGCAACCTTTTGCGCCAACTCGCGCGGATTTTGTTTGGCTTTTTTCGCCGCACCCATCACGCCGTTGATTTGGAAATCGCCGTGTTCGGCGTTTTTGGTCGGCTGCAAAACAACGGGGCTGTCGGCGATGCCTGCGGCGGCAAAGGCGGCGGCGGCTTCGCATTCGACGGTTTGATGTAGGTTCATGAAGTTCGGTCTTTCGGTTAAATTCAAATAGGCGGTATTTTAAAAGAATTTGCCGCCCATAAACAGCTTTAAATGCCGTCTGAAAGCGTCTTCCGCCCCAAAAGGCAGACGGTGGAACGCGCCTCCCCGCCCTCCCCCGTGCGGCAGTGTTCCGCGATCAGCCACTCCAACCCGCCAAAGGCCGTCTGAAGCTCCGCCATATCAGCCAAAACCGTCGGGTCTTTCGGCCCTTTTTCCAGCGCCGCCTGCTCGGGATGGTAGAACACGCCGATAAAGAGGCCGTCTGAAACCAGTGCGTCGACAATGCCCCGCGCCAGCCGGCTGCGGACGGGTTCGGCAAAATGGCAGCATACCGAACTGATAACCGCATAATGTTCGGGCGGCATCCGCATCTCGGTAATATCCGCCACCCGCACGGCAAAATCCACGCCTTTGAGCGCGGCCATTTTCTCGGCCTTGGCAACGGCAACCGGCGAACTGTCCACCCCTTCCGCACTCAGTCCGCATTGCGCCAGAAACACGCCGTTGCGCCCTTCTCCCGTCGCCAAATCCAATGCCCTGCCCGCCGCGGGCAGATACGGCCGGACGCGCCGGACAAAATCATGCGGTTCGGTACCGAAAATAAATTCTTCGGCCGCATAGAGTTGGTCCCATTTGTTCATCATCGCTCCGTTCTCAGGATAGTTTTTCGAGGGCAGGCAGGCTGTCTGCCCTGCCGCAAGACTGCGGTTTCAGACGGCCTGATATGTCCGCCAAACCGTAAATAGAAATAATTTCCGTGCTTATCCGAATCTGTTATCCCTTTAATCAGGAAAGGAAAATCATGAATCCGACCCGCAGCGCACCCTGCCTGATGCTTACCGCTCTGTTTGCTTCACCTGCATTTGCCGCTCCTGTCGGCAAAGTCAGCGGCGAAAATGATACGGTGGTGAAAAAAGACATGAAAAAAAGAGAAACCATCAAACCCCATGCACACGAAGATTTCCAAACCGTACTCTTTGCCGTCGGCAAAGGCCGTTTCGACGTTACATTGAATACCGACGAAAAACATCCCGTCGGCGCGGGCGAAGTGTTGAAGTTCGGCAGGCGCGACGTCATCGAAGCGGTGGCGCAGGAAAATTCTTCGGTTAAGATTACGCTGGTCAAATGATGCGGTATCGGAACTTCAAAGAGGCCGTCTGAAAAACTGCGATAGGGTTTTCAGACGGCCTCTTTTAGTTTATACGGCGGTTTCGGTTTGCTTCCATCCGGCGTTTTTCTTGAATTTCAACACGGCTTCTTCTTTTGCCGCATCCCAGTCTATCCGCACGAAGCCGCCGTCAGCGAGTTTGCCGAACAGGAGTTCGTCGGCGAGCGGTTTGCGGATTTTTTCCTGAATCAGGCGGTGCATCGGGCGCGCGCCCATTTGCGGGTCGAAACCTTTTTCCGCCAGATAATTGCGCAATGCCGGTGTGAATTCGGCTTCGACTTTTTTGTCGAGGAGCTGGTGTTCGAGCTGGAGCAGGAATTTGTCCACGACTTTGGCGATGACGGGTTCGGACAAGGGCGCAAACGGGATAATCGCGTCCAAGCGGTTGCGGAACTCTGGCGTGAAGAGTTTGTTGATTGCCTGCATTTCGTCGCCGCGTTCGCGCTTGGCGGTAAAGCCGAGGCTGGGACGGCTGAGGCTTTCCGCGCCTGCGTTGGTGGTCATAATCAGGATGACGTTGCGGAAGTCGGCACTCTTGCCGTTGTTGTCGGTCAGTTTGCCTGCGTCCATAACTTGCAGGAGGACGTTGAAAATGTCGGGGTGGGCTTTTTCGATTTCATCCAAAAGCAATACGCAGTGCGGATGTTTGTTGGCGGCTTCGGTCAAAAGGCCGCCCTGTTCGAAGCCGACGTAGCCCGGCGGCGCGCCGATTAGGCGCGATACGGCGTGGCGTTCCATGTATTCGGACATGTCGAAGCGTTGCAACGGTACGCCCATCGAATAGGCAAGCTGTTTGGCGACTTCGGTTTTGCCGACGCCGGTCGGGCCGGAGAAGAGGAAGCAGCCTATGGGTTTGTCGGGCAGGGCGAGGCCGGAGCGCGACATTTTGACGGCGGCAACCAGCGCGTCGATGGCGCTTTCCTGACCGTAAACCATGTTTTTCAAATCGCGTCCGAGGAATTGCAGCACTTGTTTGTCGTCGTGCGACACGGTTTTTTCGGGAATCCGCGCGACTTTGGCGATGACGGTTTCGATTTGCGCTTTGCCGATGACTTTTTTCTGTTTGGATTTAGGCAGAATCCGTTGCGCCGCGCCTGCTTCGTCCATTACGTCGATGGCTTTGTCGGGCAGGAAACGTTCGTTGATGTAGCGGGCGGAAAGTTCGGCGGCGGCTTCGAGTGCGCCTTGGGTGTAGCGGACTTGGTGGAAGCCTTCGAACATCGGTTTCAAGCCGCGCAGGATTTGCACGGTTTCGGAAACAGTAGGTTCGACCACGTCAATTTTTTGGAAACGGCGGCTTAAGGCATGGTCTTTGTCAAAAATGGTGCGGTATTCGTCGTAAGTGGTCGCGCCGATGCAGCGCAGCGAGCCTTTTGCCAGCGCAGGTTTGAGCAGGTTGGACGCGTCCATTGTGCCGCCACTGGTACTGCCCGCACCGATGATGGTGTGGATTTCGTCGATGAATAAAATGGCGTGCGGGATTTTTTCAAGCTGTTTCAAGACGGATTTGACCCGCGCTTCAAAGTCGCCGCGGTATTTCGTGCCCGCCAAAAGCGAACCCATATCCAGCGCGTACACTTCGGCCTCTTTAAGCGCGTCGGGAATGTCGCCGTTGACGATTTGATGTGCCAAACCTTCCGCCAGTGCAGTTTTGCCTACACCAGCTTCGCCAACCAAAAGCGGATTGTTTTTGCGGCGGCGGCATAGGATTTGCACCAGCCGTTCCATTTCGTGTTTGCGACCAATCAAAGGATCGATACGACCGGCTTTGACTTCGGCGTTGAGGTTAACGGTGTAGTCCGCCAGCGCGTCGCCCTTGTTCTCAATATTGCCTTCGTCGTCCTGATTGGGGCCGTCTGAATCGCTCTGTTCGGAGAAACCCGCGCCGTGTGCGATACAGCGCAGTATTTCGTAACGGGTTACAGACTGGAGCTTGAGGAAATATACGGCATGGCTGTCGGTTTCGCCCATCAGCGCCACCAGCACGTCCAGCGGGGCGACGGCTGATTTCCCCGCCGACTGGGTATGCACCATCGCGCGTTGGATGACGCGCTGGAATCCGAGCGTCGGCTGGGTTTCCGCCGTATCGAGCAGATGGTCGGGTATCTTCGGCGTGTTTTCGGCAATGCTTTCTTCAAGCTGCCGCGACAGCAGTTTCAAATCGGCATGGCAGTTTTCCAGCACGCTTCTGACATCGTCGTCCTTTTCAATCATCACCAGCAGCAAATGTTCCAGACTGATAAATTCGTAATGCTGCGAACGCGCCCGACTGTAAAGCAGTTGGAAAATCTTTTCTAATTCGGCTGAAATCATGTCGCTAAATCTCCTCGACTGTACATTGCAAAGGGTGCCCTGCGGCCTTTGCCCGCTGCATAACCTGTAGCTGCTTGGTCTGCGCGATATCGCGCGTGTAAGTGCCGCACAGGCCCTTGCCTTCGTGGTGCACCAGCAGCATCACCGCCACCGCCTGCTCTTCGCCCAACATAAAAACCTCGCTCAACACTTCCACCACGAAATCCATCGTGGTGTAGTCGTCGTTGAGCAGGAAAACGCCGTAACGTTTGGGCGGCGCCGTTTTCCGGTCGTTTTCGTTTAAAAGCGTGTCGGATTCGTGGGAAGTGTTCGGTCGGTTCATTTTATATGTGGTTCTGAAAGGATTTTCAAACGGTAAGGATAACGCCGATTTCACATTTTTTCTGTTGTTTTTTGACCCATTTTAATAAATTTTCTGTTTTTTCCTAAAAATACTTGACGTTTCAGTTTAACAAATGTAAAAAGCCGCTTAAGCAGAAGTTGGCACTCGAACAAGCATAAATGTTTTCTGGGAGAAACAAGAAACTTTTAGGTTTTCCGCATTGCCTTAATTTGCTGTTTTTATTAATTTTTTTAGTATAGGAAGTTTTAAATGGCAACCGGTATCGTAAAATGGTTCAACGACGCTAAAGGTTTTGGTTTCATCACTCCCGACGAAGGCGGCGAAGATTTGTTCGCACATTTCTCGGCCATCAACATGGAAGGTTTCAAAACCCTGAAAGAAGGCCAACGCGTGTCTTTCGACGTAACCACCGGCCCTAAAGGCAAACAGGCAGCCAACATTCAGGCGGCTTGATTTGGGCGGCTTTGGCCGTAGAAATCATGGCGGGTTTTCAGAATCCCGCCATTTTTTTATTGTCTGTTGATGACGGACTGATTCCTGCCTGCTTTGGCAAACTCATCGGCCGCTTCTCCGACGGCAGGCAAACCGGACGGCGCCGAATCCATCAAACGTATCAACCGCTGTTACCAGCACACATCCGAAATGAAAACAACGATTAAACCCGGCATCTACCGCCATTTCAAAGGCGGCCTCTACGAAGTCGTCGGTACGGCGAAACACAGTGAAACCGAAGAAGAACTGATTGTCTACCGCGCCCTTTACGGTGATTACGGCCTGTGGGCGCGCCCCGCCGCCATGTTTACGGAAACGGTTGAAATCGACGGCGAACCGCTGCCGCGTTTCAGCCTGATTAACGCGTTTTAATTTTTCAGACGGCCTGATAAAATAGGCCGTCTGAAAAAAAATCAGAAGAATCAGATTTATGAGTATTGCCAACAATAAAAAGGCCTTCCACGACTTTTTCATCGAAGACCAGCTCGAAGCCGGCCTCGTTTTGGAAGGCTGGGAAGTCAAAGCCGTACGCGCGGGCCGCGTGCAGCTTAAAGAAAGCTATATCCATTGGAAAAAAGATGCTTTCTATTTGGTCGGCTGCCACATTACCGCGCTGCCGACCGCTTCCACACACGTCAAACCCGATCCTGTCCGCCAACGCAAACTGCTGCTGAACCGTTCGGAAATCAACAAACTCATCGGCAAAACCGAACGCGCGGGTTACACCGTCGTCCCGCTCAACCTGCACTATAACCGCGGCAAAATCAAAATGGACATCGGCTTGGCAAAAGGCAAAAAACAACACGACAAACGCCAAAGCCTGAAAGAAGCCGACTGGAAACGCGAAAAGCAGCGCCTGATGAAGCAAACCCGCTGATGCTTACGGCAACCCGTCTAAACATCCCCTCTACTCTTTATCGGCTCCGATAAAACAAAGGAAACAACATGAAGCAAAAATATATCCTGGCAGCAGCAGCCTCGGTAATGCTGCTAAACGCATGCGGTACATCGTCTAAAATCAAATTGGTCAAACCGGAGGAAGCGGCAAATATCCGCCACGTCTGCATCATTAAAAATCCCAAAGTAACCCGTCAGGCCGATTTGGACAAATTGTTTGCCGCCGCATTGGAAAAACAAGGCATCAGCAGCGAAATCCTGTCACCCGACCAACGGCAACGCCTGTACGGGCCGGAATGCCGCTACAACCTGCGCTATTTCCGAGTTGCCGGCAATGCCGAAACCATCCGCAAAGCCGACGTGATTCTGCGTACGCCCGATTATGTGGTCAGCTCTCTGGGCTATTCGTTGGACGATGAGAAATCCTACCGCACTTCGCCCGATTTGCAGCGGCAGGTCGACGGCATCGTCGCCCGCCTGCTGGGCAAAAAAGCGGAATAACCCTTCCGATTTTTTGCGGCCGGTATTTACACGCCGCACCCAATGTTTGCAAAAACACACGCAAGATTGCCATCCCCACTCTTTTCAGACGGCCCCACCGACCCAATAATTGAGGCCGTCTGAAATCCGATTCGGAGCATTACGATGCCTCAAACCTCACTCTCCCTGCCGCTGTTTTTAATCCTGTTCGGCGCCATTTGGTTTTTAAAATCCACCGACATCCTGCCCGCCACTTCCACCCTGATTGCCATCGGCTTGGCCGTCGTCGGCATTATCGTGATGGTGTTCGACGGCATCAACAAGCAATCCGTTGTTTCCGGTCCGATGCTGATTTACGCGGGCGCGGCGGTTTACCTGCACACGCAATACTGGGTCGGTTTCTCGCCCCTGGTGGCGCTGGGTATGATGGTATTGGGCTGCATGCTTTTGTTGTCCCGCAGCAGCATCGTGCCTTACAAACAGAACAAACAAGTAAAAACGGACGAGGGCAAATAGCCTACATTTCTTAGAAAAGGCCGTCTGAAAATGTTACAATGCCGCATTTTCAGACGGCCTTTTTTGATGCCGTATCCGACCGACCATCCGAAACCAGCCATGACCCAAGACAAAATCCTCATCCTCGACTTCGGTTCGCAAGTTACCCAGCTTATCGCCCGCCGCGTGCGCGAAGCCCATGTTTACTGCGAGCTGCATTCTTTCGACATGCCTTTGGACGAAATCAAAGCCTTCAATCCGAAAGGCATCATCCTCTCCGGCGGCCCTAATTCCGTTTACGAATCCGACTATCAAGCCGATACCGGCATCTTCGATTTGGGTATTCCGGTTTTGGGTATCTGCTACGGAATGCAGTTTATGGCGCACCACTTGGGCGGCGAAGTGCAGCCCGGCAACCAACGCGAATTCGGCTACGCGCAAGTCAAAACCATCGACAGCGAACTGACCCGCGATATTTACGACGACGCGCCGAACACGCTGGACGTATGGATGAGCCACGGCGATAAAGTATCCAAACTGCCCAACGGCTTTGCCGTCATCGGCGATACCCCGTCATGCCCGATTGCCATGATGGAAAACGTTGAAAAACAATTCTACGGCATCCAATTTCACCCCGAAGTTACCCACACCAAACAAGGCCGCGCCCTGTTGAACCGCTTTGTCTTGGACATCTGCGGCGCGCAACCCAGCTGGACGATGCCGAACTACATCGAAGAAGCCGTTGCCAAAATCCGCGAACAGGTCGGCAGCGACGAAGTGATTTTGGGTCTGTCGGGCGGTGTAGACAGCTCCGTAGCCGCCGCGCTGATTCACCGCGCCATCGGCGACCAACTGACTTGCGTATTCGTCGATCACGGCCTCTTGCGCCTGAACGAAGGCAAAATGGTGATGGATATGTTCGCCCGCAACTTAGGTGTGAAAGTGATTCACGTCGATGCCGAAGAGCAATTCATGGCGAAACTCGCCGGCGTTACCGATCCCGAGAAAAAACGCAAAATCATTGGCGCGGAATTTATCGAAGTATTTGATGCCGAAGAGAAAAAACTCACCAACGCCAAATGGCTGGCGCAAGGCACGATTTACCCCGACGTAATCGAATCCGCAGGTGCGAAAACCAAAAAAGCCCACGCCATCAAATCGCATCACAATGTCGGCGGCCTGCCTGAAAACATGAAACTCAAGCTGCTTGAGCCGTTGCGCGACTTGTTTAAAGACGAAGTGCGCGAACTCGGCGTTGCCTTGGGATTGCCGCGCGAAATGGTGTACCGCCATCCGTTCCCCGGCCCCGGCTTGGGCGTGCGCATCTTGGGCGAAGTGAAAAAAGAATACGCCGACTTGCTGCGTCAGGCAGACGACATTTTCATCCAAGAATTGCGCAACACCACCGACGAAAACGGCACATCTTGGTACGATCTGACCAGCCAAGCCTTCGCCGTGTTCCTGCCCGTAAAATCCGTCGGCGTAATGGGCGACGGGCGCACTTACGACTATGTCGTCGCACTGCGTGCAGTCATCACCAGCGACTTCATGACCGCACACTGGGCAGAACTGCCATACTCACTGCTCGCCCGCGTGTCCAACCGCATCATCAACGAAGTCAAAGGCATCAACCGCGTGGTTTACGATGTAAGCGGCAAACCGCCTGCCACGATTGAGTGGGAGTGAGTTGCACCGCACGTCCGAATCTGAACACGGAACGGTGCGGCAATAATAAAAGACCCGTCTTTGCGGGTCTTTTATTATTCGTTTTTTATCTTGAGGCCGTCTGAAAAAAGGGTTTATGCTTCTTCAGGCTTGCGAAACTGCCACACCAGCCAGATACTGAGCAATGTTTGGAAAACCAGCACCACGAATCCGGCCTGCCGGTTGCCGAACACTTCAAGCAAATCGAAAGGCATTCTGGCATGCCATTTGTGACTGGAGTATAAAAAAGTGGCGGCGGCGACGGAGGACCACATCACCAGCGAAGCGCCCAACAGCGTCATACCCAGCGAATATAACCGCCTGTCGCGGGCGCAAAGCAGGCCGAGAAGCACCAGCAGAAGCGCCGAAACCGCGTAGCCGCCGAAGAACATCAGTTGGTAGGTTTCGGTTTTGGCAAAGAGCAGCATATCCGCGCCCGCAATCATGCAGCAGGCGACAGAGAGAATGAAGATACCGAACAGTTTGCGCATGATTACACTGCTCCGACAAAACTGAAAATATCGCACCGGCAGCGGCCGGACACAGAATGTTTCATATTAAACTCCCAGATTTCATGAAACAAAAAATTTGATTTCGCGGCCGGGCCATCCGCTTCGAAAACCGATGCGCGATTCTCCGCAACCCGCCCGTTGCCGTTAACTGCGGGATTCTATCCCAAAACGATAGGCAGGCCAACCATGACACCGAAAACATTACAGGCTTTTCTCCACCGGCACATCCCCGCCACCGCTGCGCTGGGCTTGGAGGTCGTGGCATCGGATGAGGAGAAAACCGTACTATCCGCGCCACACGCACCCAACCGCAACCACAAAAACACCGTGTTCGGCGGCAGTATCGCACTGGTTGCGACCACCTGCGGCTGGGCGGCGGTACACACGCATTTCCCCGAAGCCGACGGCAATATCGTGATACAACAGGGCGAAACCCGCTACCTGCGTCCGGCGCGCAACGGTCTGAGCGCCGTTACCCGCAGCGCCGGCGCCGAAGACTGGCAGAAAATGCGCGACATGTTCGCCCGCCGCGGCAAAGGGAAAATCGTCTTGAAAACGGAAGTGTTTTCGGAGGGAGAACTGGCGGCGGTCTTTACCGGAACGTTTGTGGCATTGAAAAGCTGAACGCGGAAAGTTTCAGACGGCCTCCATTCCTTAGCCGCCGTATATGTTCGGCGGTTGAGCCGGACTGCCGCGATTTGCCTAGAAAGGAGCGAAAGGCCGTCTGAAAACCATGTCTTATTTTTCAGACGGCCTGCCTTTTAAACGCCGCCCTAATCCACCGGCGGAACATAAACCCCGGCCGCGATGTCGTCCTTAATCCTTTCGGCTTCGGCCAGCACCAATGAGAGCAGGTTTTGTACGTCTTCGAAAGTGGCGACGGGGCTGAGGAGGGTCATTTTCAACGACTGCACGCCGTTGACTTTGGTTACGCCGATATTGGCTTCGCCGCGGGCGAAGAGTTCGTCGGCGACGTTTTGGTTCAGACTATCGACAAACTTATCGGGATAGCCCTGCGGTTTGACGCGGAACAGAACGGAAGCGAACTGCGGCTCGACCAGAAGCTCCAAACCTTCGGCGGCTTGGATGTATCCGGCGGTTTGGCGCGCGAGCCGGATGCCGTGGTCTATCATCGAACCGTAACGCTTTTCGCCCAAGGCTTCGATGGTAAACCAGAGTTTCAGGGCATCGAAGCGGCGGGTGGTTTGCAGCGATTTGGAAACAAGGTTGGGCACGCCGTGTTCCTCATCGTAAGCGGAATTGAGGTATTCGGCCTCGTAGTGCATGAAACGGTAGTCCGCCTCGTTTTTGAGCAAAAACGCGCCGCAGGAAATGCTTTGGAAGAAGTGCTTGTGGAAATCGAGCGTTACCGAGTCGGTCAGCTCGATGCCGTCTATCATGTGGCGGAACTCGTTGGACAGCAGCAATGCGCCGCCCCATGCGGCATCGAGGTGCATCCATGCGCCGCAGGTGTCGGCGGCGGCACGGATTTCGGGCAGCGGATCGATGGCGCCTGCATCGGTCGTACCGGCGGTGGCGACGATGCAGGCGACGATTTTGCCTTGCGCCTGTAGGTCGGCCAGCGTCCGCCTGAGTGCGCCGACATCCATTCGGGCGTTGCGGTCTGCCGGCACGGTTACGACGGACTGAAAGCCCATGCCCATCATCGCCATGTTTTTCTGTACGGAAAAATGCGCGTTTTCGGAACAGACGACTTTGACTTTCTGCAAAGCGTCCGCCGGAAGGCCGTCGCGCTGCACCGACCACGGCAGGCCGTCTGAATTTTTCCAGTGCTTCGCGATGCAGGCATCACGCGCGAGCAACACGCCCATCAGGTTGGACTGCGTGCCGCCGGAGGTGAACACGCCCGCCGAACCCGCGCCGTATCCGGCTTTTCCGCGCAGCCACCCAATCATCTGTACTTCCATCAGCGAACCGGCGGGACTTTGGTCCCACGAATCCATTGACTGGTTGGCGGCGTTAATCAGCACTTCCGCCACTTGGCTGGCGACCAGCGTCGGGCAATGCAGGTGCGCCAGCGAGTGCGGATGGTGCACCTTCAGGCTTTTTTCGAGAAACAGCCCTATCAGCCGTTGCAGGGCCGGCCGCATACCGAGGCCGTCTGAAGACGGCTGGAAACGGATGGCGGAACGCAATTCGCGGATGCTGCCGCCGGTGTACATCTTGTCGCTTTGCAGCCACGCGGCAACGGCCTCCACCGCTTCGGCCATAGCATCGCGGTAATCGGCGGCCGACTGCGGGTCGTTGCACAGCAAAGCCCGTTTGTGTTCGGCAAAATCAACCATGTATCAGCCCCTTACACTTTCCAACGCATCGGCAACGGATTGCCGGAAGCGTTTGATGAGTTCTTCGCATTCCTGCTGCGTGATAATCAGCGGTGCAAGCAGGCGCACGACGGTGCCGTTGCGGCCGCCGCGTTCGAGCAGCAGTTTGTTGTTGAAACAGGCTTTCTGGATTTCGGCCGCCAACACCGCATCGGCGGGCAGCGAACCCATACGGTCGGCAGGCCGGCGCTCGTCCACAATCTCAATGCCTATCATCAGCCCGCGGCCGCGCACATTGCCGATGCACGGAAATTCCTGCGCCAACCTGTTTAATTCGGAACGGATAAAGTCGCCGCGTGCCTGCGCGTTGCCCGCCAAATCCTGCTCGCGCATGATGCGCAGCGAAGCGTAGCCGGTCGCCATCGCAAGCTGGTTGCCGCGGAAGGTACCCGTATGCCCCGCCGGCTGCCATGCGTCGAATTTCTTTTTAATCGCCAGCACGGCCAGCGGCAGGCTGCCGCCGACGGCTTTCGACATCACGACGATGTCCGGCTCGATGCCCGCGTGTTGGAAGGCGAACATCTTGCCCGAACGGCAGAACCCTGCCTGCACTTCGTCCGTAATCATCAAAATACCGTGTTTTTCGGTAACCTCGCGGATTTTCCGCAACCATTTGGCCGGGCCAACCACAACGCCGCCCTCACCCTGAATCGCCTCCAGAATCACCGCCGCCGGTTTGACCACACCGCTTTCTACGTCTTCAATGAAATTCTCGAAATAATACGTCAGCGCATCCACACCCGCCTCGCCGCCCAAACCGAGCGGGCAGCGGTATTCGTGCGGATACGGCAAAAACTGCACGCCCGGCATCAGGTTCGGCACGGCGTTTTTCGCGCCCAAGTTGCCCGTCAGCGCCAGCGAACCCTGCGTCATGCCGTGATAACCGCCGGAAAAGCTGATGACATTGCCGCGTCCGGTAAAGGTTTTCGCCAGCTTAACCGCCGCTTCGGTCGCATCCGCACCGGTCGGGCCGCAAAATTGCAGGCGGTATTCGTCTTTCCCGCCGGGGAAATGCGCCAGCAGCGCCTCGGAAAACGCGTCTTTCAGGGGGGTGGTGATGTCCAGCGTGTGCAGTGGCAAGCCGCTGGCCAATGTGTCTTGAATGCTCTTGATGATTGCCGGGTGATTATGACCCAGAGCCAACGTACCCGCTCCGGCCAAACAGTCGAGATATTCGTTGCCCTCGACATCCGTTACCCAGCAACCCTGAGCCTTGGCAATGGCTAAGGGCAGCTTGCGCGGATAACTGCGGACGTTGGACTCCATCTCGTCCTGACGGGTCAGATAATGTTCGTTGGTGGCTTGGGGAATGGGATTTACAGGGATACCGCTCATATCAGATTACCATCTCATCGATAAGGGTTGAAGAAAAAAGCCCGGTTGCCGGAGCGTCGTCAACACGCCGGCAACCAAGCCTGAATGGTGGGTTTCAGACGGTTCACACCGCACAGCCCGCCTACCTTATGAACGCAGGCCGTCTGAAAATTTCAGACGACCTGCGGGCAAGGGCAATGGTACACTGTTTTGTAAAAAAGGAAAGTATTTTTTGTGTTTTTACTCTGTTTTTGATTAATCGATTGGAATCAAACGGATATTTAAACTAGCAGCAAGCTGCTTTAGGGAAAACGAGAGGCCGTCTGAAAAAACGGATTCAAAAAAGTTATGAAATAAAATCAGAATTTTTTAAATATATCGTCCGTGTATTTGATCGCCACTGTCGCCTGATTCGCCTAGGTTTTATTTTTTAAATATACCGTTCTTGTGTCTGAACCATCTTCTTCATCAAGATTCGAAATATCTATTACTGTTTGAAAATCCAGTGATGATACTATCAAAACATAGGCATCATCACGCAATATTAATTCTGCCCAAGGACCAATATTCTCACGTTTTATTAAAAAAATAGGATACGTTTCTTCAGATACACTAATTGGACTTATTCCTGAAAAAAGCACATAAATATTCTGCGAATCGCCTAGGTATTTATTCAACAAATTAATTATAGTATCTGTTGATAATTCCTCTCTTCCTAAAGTAATAAAATATTCCTTACCTTTAAAAGAATTATAAATTTCTAAAGATTCGGGACTAAAGAATATTTTTTCAACTTTATTTATTATATTCAGCATTATTTTATTACTTTTCCAAAATATTATATTCCTTTCTTGACAGTCCTTATAATATTTTTCATACGGTTTATAGTCCATGATTACATCTTATAAAACTAAAATCAATTAAAACCATGAGGAAATGTTTTTCCTCGCTCTTTAATATAATGCCAAGAACCATGACGGAATGTATCTACTTGTCCATTGAACCCATTTTAGCAGTCCCCACATGCCAATGCGGGCAAGGATGTTCAGTATCTTTAGGATGATGGGAAACCACTAAAGGTCTTGGGTCTCTACTAGGATTTTTATATAAATACTGTTTCCACCCCTGAATACCCCGACGTGCAATAGGTCTATCCCCAATAGGAATCCCCGCCGCAATCAGCGCCTGATTTTGTGCAGCTTTCCTTGTCGGGAATTGCGAACACGGGTCTTGCTCTTCCTTTTCGCAACGCCCCACGGCCGCCCGTGCCTCCGACTTCGAACGCGAAGCCGCAATCGCCGCTGCTGCCGCCTGATGCGTCGAAGACACCCCGCCCGTGGCGGATATTGCTCCCGCGCCCGCTCCAAACCCGCCTCCGCCCGCAAGGCTTCCGGCAAGGCCGAACAATCCCAGCGGGTCAATCCACATCTGCACGTTCGGCGTGTATGTATACGCGTTCTCCCCGCCCGACAGCCCTATCGGATTCTGCGGATGTTTTCAGACGGCCTCAAAAGTTGAGGCCGTCTGAAAAACGGTTTTAATGATTTTGAAGAAGTTATACACTGCATACGTCTCTACGGATACTTTTATTCGTTAGATTTAGTTTTCATCCCTTACTTTCTCTGATGCCTTATTTGAAGGAGATTTTCAATCATGTGCATAAAGATCTCCTACTCCATGATTATTAACAAAATCAATAACCTTTAGAAAATTTACCTTTATATCATAACTTTTAATTTAAATTGGACCTACCTCAATCGAAGTGGTATATCTAGCCTCCCTAGGTCTAAATTTTATTAAATCATTCTCTCAATTAAATCTATATCAGGTTCGTCATCTCTTGTTATTTGAACCAAACCCATATCATCAAAAAGTACCATAATGCCTCCTCCTTTACCCTTCAACATAGTAAAATCATACCCATCTAGAAAAAGGTCCTTATCAATTAAACATATAACAATACCTCTCTCTATGGGATAGGAACCAGTCCAACATACAATATCTCCCAACTTAATTTCTTTTCCATTAGAATATTTCAATTGTCTATTCCGTAATTATTAGTAAAAGGTTCTACTGGAACCATATTTGACTTTAATTGATTAGGTTTTAATACATATTTTTGCTTCGCCCAAAAACAATCACATTTTGGATAAGGCATTTGGTTTGCTTCAAAAATATTGTGATGAGAACCATAAACACCATGCTGCTTTACATTGTTAGGAATAATATCTAGTGGTCTATAACCCAATGTTTTAGGTTGGATAATTTTTCCTGATACTGTTTTACAAGGAGGAATTTACCTTCGGGAGGTTTATTACATTTCCCAACATCAGATACGGATACCGCTTTTACTCTGAACAATTACCCATTTGAAAAAATTACATTTTTATAAATTATTTTTTCTTTATTACTTAAACATAAGATTAAGATTATATTAAATTTATGATATAATCTTTCAATAATTTCTTTATCATGAATCATTACTTATCTCTCTTCTATAACATCATTTTTTTCAAAAACAGTATCATTAAAAATTGAATCTTTAAACTCTGTATATTGAAGGAAATTATTATAAAATAAACTATTATTAAAATAGCTATTATTAAATAACGTACCTAATAAATTACAATTCATAAATTTACAATTTATAAATTTACAATTTTCGGCAGGTGCAACAATTAAAGAGCAATTATCAAATATACAGTCGATAAATACACTATTCGATAAAAATGCCCCTCTTAAGGAACAATTATAAAACTTCAAATTGGAAATGTTCTTATCTGTCAAATCCAATCTGTGAAAATTATAATTCTCCAAAATAACAACCTCATCAGAAGATTTATTTTTTATCCGCCCTATTAAAATTTCATCGGGAATCAATAAATTGTCTTCAATAAATTTTCTATATTTCACTTTTTATCCTAATAATCTGTCGATAATGGGTTAATTTGATTAAACGGTAGTCTTGGAGCGGCCGGAGAAGAAGTCCATGGTATTGTTGGGGCTGGTTGCCTACACAGTAAATTTGCCACCATTCTGTGATTTCCATCCACAATCAACATTCCATCCATTTTTATTTCTGGCGTTGGACTACCTGCCTCAATCAAAGCGGTATATCTGGCCACCCTGGGAATGGAGACATTTCTTTGCGTTGTAAAATAAGGTGTCTTTGCCGTAACCTTTTTAATATTTTCAGCCGTAGCTTCCATACATTTTTTGCGCTTGTTTTCTTCCCCACATTTGCCAACACAAACATCTACTACATCCGCCGCTCCACTCCTTGTTGTTCCTCCCGATTGGGCTGCCTGCTGCCCAGCCACAACCACTGCGCCGCCGAACAACAGCATCCAAAGTTCGTAACCTCCCAAAGCCAATGCGGGATTCAGCCCCAGCGGGTCAAGCCACATCTGCACGTTCGGCGCGTACGTATACGCGTTCTCCCCGCCCGACAGCCCTATCGGATCCTGCGTCAGAAACCGTCCCATGTCCGCATCGTAATAGCG